>Ga0265320_10000103_pt1 | contig 72829 bp, 61 predicted proteins | sample 4827metaG_FD_202087 | JGI IMG/M metagenome (GOLD analysis project Ga0265320, IMG submission 202087) | Rhizosphere microbial communities from Carex aquatilis grown in University of Washington, Seatle, WA, United States - 4-8-27 metaG | ecosystem: Host-associated > Plants > Roots > Rhizosphere >...
CGACGCAAGGAATCTCATGTCCAACAAGCTCGACTTCTCCAAGGAACTCATCGGCCGTCGCGCGCTCGTCACCGGAGGCACCCGCGGCATCGGCGCGGCGATCGCGCAGCGCCTGCTCGACGCCGGCGCGAAGGTCGTAGTGACGGCGCGCTCTCGTGGTGAGACCTTGCCCGCCGGCGCCGCGTTCGTCGCGGGCGATGTCGCTTCCGCCTCAGGGGTGAAGGCCATAGCCGCCGGAGCGCTCGAAGCCCTCGGTGGCCTCGACATCCTCGTGAACAACGCGGGCGGCGCGAGCGGGTTCCCGCAAGGCACCGCGTCCATCCCGGACGAGGCGTGGCAGGCCGGCTTTGCTCTCAACCTGTTCGCCGCGATCCGGCTGACGAATGCGCTTTTGCCGGCGCTTCGAGAATCGAAGGCCGGCGCCATCGTGAACATCTCGTCGGGCGCGGCGACGATGGCTGTCGGGGCGGTCGCACACTACGGCGCCGCCAAGGCGGCCCTCAACAGCTACTCACGTTCACTCGCGATCGATCTCGCGCCGAGCAAAATCCGTGTGAACGTCGTGTCGCCGGGGCCGGTGACGACGCCCGGGAGCAGGGAGTTCAGCGACGCGATGGGCGCTCCGCCCGACCTCTTCGCCAAGGAAATTCCGCTCGGTCGCTATGGGTCCCCGGAGGACCTGGCGGAGGTCGTCGCGTTGCTCGCGTCGGACCGCGGGAAGTGGATGACGGGCGGGATCATCAACGTCGACGGCGGAATGGCGGCGCGCTGAAGGTTGCGTCGTCGTATCAGACGAAACGATTCGTAAGGTCGGTTGTGTGAGTGAGGGATTGACGGACACCATCGCCATCACGGACCGAACGGCGCAGATGTTCCCCCGGCTCACGTCGGCGCAGATCGACCGCATTTCCAGCAACGGGCAGCGGCGCAACGTCCGCGCCGGGGAGGTGCTTTTCGACGTGGGCGAACAGAACACGCCTTTCTTCGTCGTCGTGTCCGGCGCGGTCGCGGTCGTACGATTGATCGGCGATCGCGAGGAGCCGGTCCGGGTGTACCAACCGGGGGAGTTCACCGGCGAGGTCAACATGCTGTCGGCCCGACGCAACCTGGAGCGCGTGCGTGTGACCAGCGACGGTGAGGTCATCGTCGTCGACCGTGCCGCCCTGCATACCCTGGTGCAGCGGGACTCGGAGCTGAGCGAGATCCTGATGCGCGCCTTCATCCTGAGGCGGGGAGCGCTGATTTCCGCGGACAACAACGACCTCGTGCTGCTCGGCTCGCGACAGTCGGGGAGCACGCAGCGCATCCGTGACTTCCTGAGCCGCAACGGGCAACCATTCACGTACGAGGACGTCGAGACAGACCCGAGCGTGCAGGAGCTGCTCGACAGGTTTCACATCGGCGTCAACGACGTGCCGGTGCTCGTGTGCAGCGGCGGCCACCTCCTCAAGAATCCGACGATCGAGTCGCTGGCGTTGCAGATCGGCCTGAGCGCGGAGTTCGATCCAAAGCAGGTGCGCGACGTTGTGATCGTCGGCGCGGGGCCGGCGGGGCTCTCCGCGGCGGTCTACGGCGCGTCCGAGGGGCTCGATGTGCTGGTGCTGGAGAGCACGGCGCCTGGTGGGCAGGCGGGCACAAGCTCTCGCATCGAGAACTACCTTGGTTTTCCGAGCGGGCTCTCGGGTCAGGCGCTGTCGGCGCGCGCGCTAGTGCAGGCAGAAAGGTTCGGAGCCGAGGTCGCCATCGGCCGCACGGTCGCCCGCCTCGACTGCGACAGGCGGCCTTACTGCCTCCATCTGGCGGACGGTCAGGTCCTGCGAAGTCGAAGCGTCATCATCGCCAGCGGAGTGAGGTACCGACGGCCCGAGCTTCCGTCGCTCGCGCGCTTCGAGGGGGCCGGCGTCTTCTACTCGGCCACCCACCTCGAGGCTCAGCTCTGCAGAGGCCAGGAAGTCGCCATCGTGGGCGGAGCCAACTCTGCGGGGCAGGCCGCGGTTTTCCTCGCGAACTTCGCCAAGCAGGTAACCATGCTGGTGCGCGGTCCCAGCCTTGCCGCCAGCATGTCGCGCTACTTGATCCAGCGCATCGAGGACGCAACCAACGTCACCGTGCTTGCGCGCACCCAGATCGACGCGCTCGAGGGCGACGATGGCCTCCAGCGGCTCGGATGGCGCCACCTCGACAGCGGTGAGCGGGAGACGCGCGGCATCCGCAGTCTGTTTCTGATGACCGGCGCAGATCCCAACACGGGCTGGCTCGAACGCTGCGTGTCCCTCGACGAGAAGAAGTTCGTGAAGACCGGCCTCGAGCTGCGTCCCGAAGATCTTGCGAGTCCCAGATGGCCGCTGCCCCGTCCTCCGTACCTCACGGAGAGCAGCATCCCCGGCGTGTTCTGTATCGGTGACGCCCGATCGAGCAGCGTCAAGCGCGTGGCCTCCGCCGTCGGTGAGGGCTCGATCTGCGTGCAGATGGTGCACCGCACGCTCCAGGAAATGTGAACAGAGAACTGGAACCGGCATCAAGGAGAGAGTCACATGACAAGCGTCGCGCAACCGAAAGACAAGGCGGAGTCAACCAAGGTTCCGGTCCCACCCCCGATCCAGGCGATCGTCGACGCGAAGGACCGGACCGACGGCGACCGGCAGCTCGACGCGGGCCGGCACCCGGGCGAGCTGCTGGCGTTCCTCGGCCTCAGACCGGGGATGCGCGTTGCCGAGCTGGCTGCCGGTGGCGGCTACACTACGGAGCTACTGGCTCGTGCCGTCGGGCCCACGGGGAAGGTGTGGGCGCAGAACAACGCGATGTTTCTCAAGTTCATCGACAAGCCCTGGGCGGAGCGCCTGGTCAGGCCCGCGATGAAGAACGTGGTGCGCTCGGACCGCGAGCTCGACGCCCCGCTGCCGCCCGACGCCAAGAGCCTGGACGCCGTCGTGATCATGCTCTTCTACCACGACTCGATCTGGATGGGCGCCGACCGGGACAAGATGAACAAGGCCGTGTTCGATTCGCTCGAGCACGGCGGGCAGTACGTCGTCGTCGACCACAGCGCCCTCGAGGGTCACGGCAAATCCGACGTGAAGACGCTCCACCGCATCGACGAGCTGTCGGTGATCCGCGACATGGAGCGTGCGGGCTTCATGCACGCCGCCGACGCCGACTTCCTGCGTAACCCCGCCGACACACGCGACTGGAGCGACTCGCCGAGTGACGCCGGTGAGAAGCGCGGAACCAGCGACCGCTTCGTGGCGAAATTCGTGAAGCCCTGACGCGCGGCTACGGCCATGAATTCAGCGATGGCGGCTCCGGCCGCAGGAAGTGCGGTCGACACCTTAGCCCACCCGCGCCCGCTTCAACTCCCCCCGCGTCAACGGCCCGCGCATCCACGACATCGCCCACCGCGGTTGCAGCAATGCCGCGGGCGTCTCCGCGTGGACGTCTCGGAGTACGAACCATCGCGGCAAGAGCCGTTGCACGGTCGCGTTGAGAGCGCGCGCGAGCGTCGCGTCGTTGCCGGCGAGGCCGTCGATGACGCGGGCGCGGTCGGCGTCGGTTTGGAGGCGGCCGAGGCACCAGACGCCGGCGTTGCCGAGAGCGCGGTAGTCGAGGTCCATGGGGTTCTGTGTCGCGATGACGACGCCGACGCCGAAGGCGCGCGCTTGCTTCATGAGAGCGACGAGGGGGCGCTTGGTGGGCGGATTCGCGGGGTGCGGCGGAATGAAGCCGTAGACTTCGTCGAAGACGACGAGGGACCTGAGTCGCTGGCTGCCGGAGAGCGATCGCGTCCACGCGAGCAACTCTTCGAAGAGCACGCCGAGCACCAGCGCGCGCTCTTCGTCGTCGAGGTGTGCGACACTGACGATGACGGCGGGCGTTCGCTTCACGCCATCCTTTTCGACCGGCGTGAGCCAGTTCCCGACGTCGATGGGCGCGCCGGTGCGCCAACTCTCGAAGCTCGGCGACGCGAGGAGGCCGTTCAACGCGGCAGCGAGGCCGCGGCGTTCGGATTTGGGCAGGAAGGCGTCGAGCTTCAATGCGCCGACCGTCTCCATGGGCGGGTGCGCAAGATCCTCGAGGAGTGCGGGCAGATCGGCGCTCTGTCCAGCGCGCAGTCGCCGCTCGGCGAGCACCGAGAGGAGGACGTGCTCCCGACTTCGCGCGGGATCAGGATCGCGACCAAGAAGTCGCAGAACCAGCGATACGGCCGCTGCGAGCGCGCCACGTGCGGCTTCGGGATCGGTATCCCAGCGCGCGGAGCGCTGCTCGAGCGAGGAGAGTACGTGGAGCGGCTCGCCCGCCGTCGAGCCCGGCGTGATCACGCGGATCGCGGTCGACTCTCGGAACGCGCGCAGATCCGCTTCTTCGATCCCCCACGCTCGAAGCGCGCGTTCTCGCTCACCCGCAATCGATCGCGCAACGCTCTCCGGGCCGCGGTCATCGCCCGGTGCAGCACTGTCGCCCATCCACGGGACGAAGGCCGAAGCCTCGAACGACGGGAATGCAAGGAGCAGATCGGGCAGATCGCCTTTCACATCGATCATCAACACCGGGATGTGGTTCCTCAACGTCTCCTCGACGAGGACGGTGAGCAGCCCGGTCTTGCCGCTCCCGGTCATCCCCACGATCACACCGTGCGTGACCAGATGATGAGCCGGGAGCAGCAGTGGGCGCTGTGCCCCACTTCCGTCGAGTGCGAGCGAATTGCCGAGACGAAGGCAGGGAACAGTTTTCATGACATCACGCTCCGAAGGCTGGCGAGCCCGGATGACCGGCGGGGACCGGGGGCTGTCCATTCAGGTTTGCCGCGCCGTTGGTCGGCGTGACGACGGGAGGGACGGGCGCGGGCGGTGTCGGCGCGGGCGGTGTCGGCGCGGGCGGTGCGTCGTGCTTCTTTCCACCGCGACCCGCGTAGAGCGATGGCGCAATCGTGTCCGCGTCCTCCTGGTGCCAGCGAAGGAATACGACCGCCCGCCGCGTCTCATCGTACGCCTTCAGCAGCAACGTCAACGCTTGCTGTCGGATCCGCGCGGTCGCCGCGATCACGCCGGGTCCCTGTTCACGCTCGCCCGCGGCGAGCACCAATGACTCGCCGAGTTGCTTGGCGGCGTCGATCTCGTCGGACGTGATCGGCGTCTTGCCCTGAATGGTGGCCCAGCAGTCGCGCATCAAATCCGCGTAGCCCATCAGCTCGAACGCGACGTTCTTGTACCCGATGAGCCCCTTGAACCCAGCCAGGCGATTCGGGTCTATCAGCCCGCGGTTCGCGAGCGCGATCGCATCCGAGCGAAAGTTCTCGCGCATCTTCATGGCGCGATCATTCATCGCGAGGATGTCCTCTGCCGGCGTGGTCGCGATCGTGTAGTAGTTGTTCGCCTGTCCCGCGGCCATCGCGTAGTCCGACAGCCCCGTGACGAAGTGCGGATCGATCGTCGGCAGCGCCAAGATGGACTGCTGGAGCTCGGCGATCTTCGAGAGCACCCCGAGAACCGTGGTCACGGCGCTGTGCACGTCGATGTTGATGGTCGCGAACTCGTCTTCCGGGATCGCTGTGATCTCGGAAAGCTTGCGCTCGTAAGCCGCGACGAATGCCGAGCCGTTCGTCACCGGCGCCGGATTGTCCGGCGTGACCACTGGCGCGGACGGCTGTGTGGGTTGTTGTACTTGTGACATTGGCAATACCCCTTGCGTCGAGGCCTCGACATTGAAGCCCCACGGCCGTGGCCATGTTGAGGTCCGCGGCACGCGCTCCCCCATCGGCGGACATTTTCGCCGGTTGCTCCTTTTTTCGCGGGTACCCACCGAATCCTTGCCGGCAAGGACGGATCGTTCACGCCGAATGGTTCGTCCTTCCCCGCAAGGAGCCACCGTTGTCCAACAACGGCGGGAGGCAGCCACGAAGGACGGATCGTTCACGGTGAACGAACCAGGCCTTGCGGGCAAAGGCCGATCGTTCACGTCGAACCAAGGGTGCCTTGCGGGCAAGGACGTTTCGTTCGCGACGAACGACGACGAGCAGCCACCAAGGAAACTTCGTTCATCGGCAACGATCCGCCCTTGCGGGCAAGGAACCGTCGTTCAACGAAGACGATCGGGCCTTGCCGGCAAGCCCGGAGGTGCCCCGGTCGGTTGGACGCAACTGCGCGCTCATGAGTGCCGAGTCGTGAAGCATGTCCACGAACCAGCTCGACGACACTCGCGCGCCCGCTCACGACGCCGGCAAGCTCCACGACGTCACCGCCGGCCGTCCCGTCACCTACAAGACCAGCGGCCACCCGCCCCGCGCCGACAGCCCGACCTATCGGGTCTCGCGCATCGCGCTCAAGAAAATCGTCATCAGCAAGAAGGACTTGTACTTCAAGGGCCGCGACTACCAAGACCATCACGGCGGCGGCCTCTGGTTGCACGATGGCGCCGGCTGGTTCTTCGTACGCAACCTCGTCGGCATCGAATGGAGCGCGCAATTCTGCGCCGACCCGAAGAAGGTCGACGCCCTGCGCATCAACGCCCAGCGCCTCTACGCGCGCTTCCCCGAATCGTTCGTCGCGTTCAAAAAACTCGGCATCGACTTGAAGCACTTGCTCGACACCCCCATCAAAAACGCCGACGGCATTGCCGAATGGACCGACTCCATCTGCAACGCCAGCGTCCCCATGCCCCAGCCCCTTCACACCGGCGCCGTCCCGAAAGGCGGCGGTATCCACAACTATCCGACCCCCGTCACGGACATTGACAGATTTCGCCACGACGATTTCCGCCTTTGGGTCAAAGACAGCGAAGGACTTCCCGCTGCTGTCGTCCCGGTCGGACGAAGGGGGTCAGGGATTTCGGCGGTGCGCGTCGTGCATTCGACGCCGGGGAGCAAACTGCACCGGAGGCACGTTGCGGCGGAGAAGGAGGGACGGTTTTTGGAGATCGGAGGCGGGGACGGGATGGCGCGGCAGGCGTTTGCGAGGCAGAGCGCCAAGAAAAAGAGTGGGCGGGGGCAGAATGGGTGAGCGGGCGGGCGGACGCCAGGGGGCGCGTGCCGCTCGAGTGGCCGCGTCGGGAAGAAGTGACGGCACGGCTGCCGTGCGGCGGTTCGTGAAAGCGTAGCGCGGGCCGGCGGACGCGGACGCGTCGTTGCGATCGACGCCATTGCCACAGCAACGACGTTCAAGCGCCCTAGACTCGGAGCGCCTTGCCAGGCTGGTTAAAGTATCGACCGGAGAAACGCGGTAGACCGCAACGGAGAAAGGCGGCAGCCTGGCAGGCCAACTAAGAGTTAGACGGGCGACAGAGACCCGGTGCCGCATGTCCTACAAGTGCGACGAATGTCATCGTGAACTGCCCAACGACCACTTGCTTGGCCAGACGGTCGGCACTATTCCGAATGCAAGAGCGTGTGACACGGCATGCGCGATCGCGTGGGAAGCGTCGCGACCCCAGAGAACCGACTGGGAGTGGCAGCCCGTGTCGGAGTGGGTCACGCGCTTTCGCCGAGGGCTGAGGGAACACCAATTTTTCACGCAGCCTAGCGATGACGACATCATTTGGCGTTATATGGACTTTGCGAAGCTACTGGACCTTCTGCAAACGAGCGAACTCCACCTGGCCGCGGCCCACCAGCTCGGTGATCCATTCGAGGGCTCCCTTTCGGATGAGACTCTGAAGCGCTTTGAGCGAGCTGCGGCGGACGCGGCACAAAAATTTGCAGAAGTCGCGAAGTCTTACGATATCGACGATGGACAACAATTCATGTTACAAGGATTCCGCGGCAATCACGCTTGGGAGCGGCAGTGGACCTACGTTAGTTGTTGGCACATAAACGTACATGAGTCGGCCGCAATGTGGGCTGCGTATGGCAAACGATCCGACTCAATAGCAGTCAGATCGACAATGGGCCGGCTTCGATGCTGCATTGAACAGCATCAGGAACCACCGCATGGTTTTCCGCTCATGGCAAAAGTTCGTTACTTGGACTACGCTAAGGAAGCCGTCGAAACGGGGTGCGTCTTGGCTCCGCTACTTCAAAAGCGAAAGTCCTTCGAGCACGAGCACGAGCTACGTGTTCTCTTGCAGCGGCTCCCTCATATGGGGACGCCCGGGATCTGGGGGCAGCGATACGACGCGATGCGACCTCCGGTACCAGGAGTAAGGTTGGCGGTCGACCTGTCCGTCTTGATCGAGGGAATATTTGTTGCTCCGGACGCCGCGCCCTGGTTTTTGAAGGTTGTGCGAGAACTCGTGGCAAAGTACAGTCTTACTGTCGACGTCACGCAGTCGGCGTTGCTTGAAGGAAACCCGGTCTTTTGAACTTGAAATGGTCGACGCGGACGCCGAAACTTCGCAGTTGCAGCTGACGGGGCCTTCGCATTGCTCAGTCGCCGCAGCCGAACGAACGGACGTTAGGAAGACCAACGAGCATCGATGCAGATGACAAAAGCGGCATACCTGGAAGCAAGCTACGAAAACGTCGCGGCGGAATGCCCGAGCTGTGGCGTCCGTAACGTTTACAATCGCGCCACCGACATCGGCCACTTCGATGCAATTGCGAATCACCGAGTCGTTTGCTTCAATGATGCGTGCCAAGTGAGCTTTGACATTTGCGGCGACCTTATCAACCCAGCACATGAGGCTCTAGTGCTAGATAGTCGTGAGTTCTTAAAGGAGAAGAGATACATGCAGGCCGTACTGAGTGCCGCCACGGCGTATGAATCGCTTTTCAGTCATTTCCTTCGGGTGGAGCTGGTTTATCGTCCGTCACGGCGCGACGCGACCTCTCAGAGAGATGAAATCGACTGGCTTAACGCTGCCGCGCGCGCGCTCCAGGACAAGACCGCGGGTCACTCTTTCGAGGCCATGCGGCGGATTTTTCTGCGACTAGCTATCGACAATGTCCAGCCCTCAACTCTCGCGCAGGCCGACGAATACATTGGCGGCATCCCGAACCGTCCTCCGAAGGTTCCGAGGTCGGACATCGAAGCGATCGCTGATGAACCCCGACGCGAGACCCTTCTTCAGATTTACGATTCGTGCCTGGCGAAGTTACGGAACGACATCGTCCACAAGAAGGCGTACCGGCCGCACCTTGCTGAGACCACGGCCGCCGTCGAAGATACCCTGCAAATCATTTTCCGCTTCGGCCAGCTCTACAATCTTGCAAACGATAACTACCACTTGAACGAGACAGTCGATGACCCTTGAGTGGAACATCAACTGCCGGCTGCCCAACTCACGCCCTGAAGCGGACCGCACGAGGGTCAGGAAGAATTTTAGATTCGCAGCTGAACGCGCGAACATTTAGACAGACGCGCGTTGCCTGGCCCTCGTGCGCGAGCCAATTTCAGCGATGCCGGCCGCCTTCATCGCTCCCTTCAATGCCCGTCGTTTTTCGGATAGGCTTCAGCGCTTGAGGTCCAGATGACAAAATGGTTCCACTCGCGTATTCGTGACGCGCGCGATCAGGCAGGACTGTCACAAGAAGACCTCGCTGAAAAACTTGGCGTAACAGGCGCGACTATTTCGAATTGGGAGAATCGCGTCTCCGAGCCGAGAGACGAGCAGCGCGAGCGGGCGATCGCGTGGGCAGAAAGGATCGAAAACGGGCCCAATCGCGGCCGAGCAAGACGCACTGGTGCGCATGCGGCGAAGGATGACTCCGATGAGGAATCGTCGAACGGCGCCATAGGCTCGCTGCGGCAGGTCTATGAATATTGGCCGCAGTCCCGCATAGCCGAGGCGTTGAGCGTCAGCCAAGCAACCGTAAGCAATTGGCTGCGCACCGGAAGCGTGAACGCTAAATACACCGACACACTGCGTCGCCTTAGCGGGGAACTCCAGAAAGAGTCGCGCGGCGGCACCGTACCTGCAAAAACAAGCGAGGGCGACGTTGAAGAAACCCAATATGGCGAATGGCTCCGGTCTGAGCTTGAACGGCAGGAACTAAACGCGGTTGAACTAGCACAACGCTCCGGGGTTCATGTCAATACGATCCTTGCACTGCTGGAAGGTCAGACAGAAAAACCGCAACAGCGTACACGGCATCGCATTGAAAAAGTTCTGCAAGCAAAGGGTACACCGCTTCCAGAGCCAGAGGCTGGACAGGAGCCCTGGTACTATACCAATCTGGATTGGACGAGTGAAGAGATCGACCAGGCTCCGGATGAACCGGGAGTGTACATGATCCACGACAGGCTCGGTCGCCCAGCATACATAGGCGTTGCTCACAAAGGGGCGGGAGGCATTCGCGGCCGCTTGCGAAAACACAACGAACTCCGATGGACCTCCGATCGGAGGGTCGCGTACAAGTTCAGCTATGCCTTATCTGCGCGGATACCTCGTAGCGATCCCTATGAACTTGCGAAGGCGTTAGAGAAACTCCTGATCAAATTCATGGGTAACGCGATCCTCATTAACGAAAGGGAGGTCGAGAACATCGCCGAGAAATAACGAGTAGATGATATCGAGCGCTGTCTAACTCCGCGTCCTGAGGCATCCCCTCGATCGGGGGGCTGATTCGGGGAAAAAGTTGGGTTTTGGGATCGACGTGCATGGAGGTCGCTAATCTATTGGCGCTTGCGACATCCCAACAGATCTGGAGACCCGCATGCGCACGAGTGCTCTATCCCAATGGCTCGACAATCGCGCCGTCTGCGGACACGCGTCGCGTGTGGCGGCGCTGACCCGTGTCGTGCGGGCGCTACTCACAGACGGTAGGCTTTCGCTCACGTTCTCGGCCGTTTGTCTGGGTGCGGATTCCGTTCAACTTGAGCGCTCGTTCCGGCGGGACTTAAGAAGACGTTCCGGAGCATTTCAGAAGCTACTGAGTGAGCTGGCACTCCGTCTTGCAGTTGGTCTCGGTGCACATGCCGATCGCGTTGGCGCGCCCGAGCGGTTTCGTCGTGTCCGCTCCGTCCTGCTGAATCGTCGCCAGGTTGCTCGTGCCCTCGACGGTCTCGATCTGGTTCACGCAGGGGCCGCTTGGGAATGAGCAGAGCGGGTTGTTGTTTCCGCAGAGGCACGGGTTGCTCGCACAATGATTTTGCTGGTCGCAGTTCTGAATCGTTGCGCAATTCGTGTTCTTCGTCGCATCGCTGCTGTCGAAGCACGACGACACTTGCGTTGCGCATTTCGAGCAGATGCACTGAGAGCAAGCATCGTTGGTCGGATAGTTCTTGCAAGCGGAGGCCGTGGTCCCACCAGTGCCCGTCGTGCCACCGGTGCCCGTCGTGCCACCGGTGTTCGTCGTGCCACCGGTGTTCGTCGTGCCACCGGTGTTCGTCGTACCACCGGTGTTCGTCGTGCCACCGGTGCTCGTCGTTCCGCCGGCGCTCGTCGTTCCGCCGGTTTCAGCTCGGCCACTGCTCGTCGTTCCGCCGCTTTGTGTGCCGCCCGCCCCGGACGTACCGCCCGTCGCGACACCGCCGGATCCGCCCGATGAGTTGCCGCCGTTCGCGCTCCTGCCGCCTGTGTCCGTCACACCACCGCTGGAGGCGCCACTCCCTCCGCCAGAGTCACCCCCGCCGTTGCCCTGCGCACCCGCGCCGGCGTCGGCCGCACTCTTTCCGCTGACCGTCCAGTCGCTTAGCAGCGCTGGGCATCCCGTGAGCGCAACGGGCAGTAAGAGCGCGATCGCCAGCGAGGCGCGCATTCAAAACCTACCCGCAATCCCCGCCGCGCATCACGAGCGGGTCGAGTATCTGAGTCGGATCGTCGTCGTGGCCCGTCGCCATCATCGGTGGAGCCTCGCGGGGAAGGTTGTCGACGATCGGTTCATTGTGGCGTTCCGCTGGCGGCTCGCCCCTTCAGAACCATTGCGACTGGACGGCCTTGCTCGCGCGATACTGCCGTCACGCCGGTGAGAACTGTCATGGGATGGCCCTCCAGAAACGTGCGACCAACCGGCATCTTGCTCGCGTGTCCGCGCTCCTGCGTGTCGGAAGCTAAGCCGATTGCAACCGAAGTATAGAACTCATGCGTTCCGGGACGCAAAGGTCCTGTGCGGTCACCAGCGCCCGTAGCGGCGAATCCGTGGACCCGGAAGCGCGGGAAATCTGCAAGCGGGCGGGGTATCCTGAGCGAGATGATCACTTACGAATCGAGCGAAGCCTGCGTCAACTGTTGGAGCCCCGTCGAAGCGGAAGACGAGACGTCCGGTGAAGAGGGTGAACGGATCGCGCAGGCGCTCGCCCCCGTAGCGTCGACCGTCGGACGCCTTACGACAGGCGATTGTCGAACTCGACCTGCACGCGCGTGCGCGGAGGATCGAGGGGGCGGTCATGATCGCCAGGGGAAGGCCGTTTCGCCGCCACGGTCGCTGAGGCTCGCGGGGACCTTTGCGTCCCACGACGCATGAGTTCTATAATCCGGGTTCTGTCCGCCGAGCTTGCGGCTCGGAAACGGGAGCGCGATGCCGGTTCGATGCATGCTTCTGGATTCTGATTGCGGTTCTCGTCGGGGTGACGAGCCTCCTGTTTCGTTTCGAATGGCTCGCAGGGATCATTTCTCGTGAAGGCACGAGCTGCTGACGGGGCAACGCCATGAACGGGTGGTCGACAACGTTCTGCGCGAGGCTCGGCGGATGACCGCGACGGGGCGCGACAACAATCCGGTCACCGAGCTGCTCGATCCACTCGTCCTACGGGCGCGGGACCGCGTCGGACAGCTGCTACGCGAGAAGTGGCGTCTGGAGGTGCTGCTCGGCGTCGGCGGTATGGCGGCGGTCTATGCCGCGACCCACCGCAACGGGAGTCGTGGCGCGGTCAAGATCCTTCACACTGAGCTGAGCGTCAGTGCTGACATTCGTACGCGCTTCCTACGAGAAGGCTACGCCGCGAACTCGGTCGGTCACGATGGGGTCGTCCGCGTCTTCGACGACGATGTTGCCGAAGACGGAGCTGCATTCCTCGTGATGGAGCTCCTCGACGGCGAAACTCTCGAGGAACGCCGCCAGCGTTACGAGGGCCGGCTCAGCGAAGACGAAGTGCTCTCCGCCACCGACCAGCTCCTCGACGTGCTTGTGGCTGCGCATGCGAAGGGCATCGTCCACCGGGACCTCAAGCCCGAGAACGTCTTCCTCACCCGTGATGGCCGCGTGAAGATCCTCGACTTCGGCATCGCGCGCCTTCGCGAGTTGTCGTCCGCCGCGAGCAAGACCACCCGGAGCGGGGCGAGCATGGGGACGCCGCACTTCATGTCCCCCGAGCAGGCGCGGGGCCGCTGGGAAAACGTCGATGGGCGCAGCGATCTCTGGGCTGTGGGAGCGACGATGTTCGAGTTGCTCTCAGGGCGACTGGTGCACGAGGGTGAGACGTCGAACGAAGTGCTGCTTGCGGCGATGACGAATCATGCGCTCGCGCTGGCATCTGTTGCGCCGAACATCGCGCCGTCGGTCTGTTACATTGTCGACAAAGCGCTGCGTTTCGAGCGTGAGCGACGCTGGCCGGACGCTGCCAAAATGCAGGAGGCCGTCCGGCACGCCTTCCACGATCGGCACGGCGCGCCGCTCTCGACAGCGCCGAAGCTCACCGTACCGGCGGAGGTGCCCAACAGGACGCTGCCCGGCGCAGAGGGGACGGTGCGACAGCGACTCCCCACCACGGCACAGCCGGTCGCTCACTCCGAACCACCGGCTGCACGCGTGTTCGGACCGCTCCCGCCAAACCGACGACGGTTCGTGCTCGTGGGCGCGGCTGCGGCGCTTTGCCTTTTCGCCGTGGGGCTTGCGGTCGTATTGACGGGGCGCACCTCAACGAGGGCCGTTGCGTCGAGCAGCACCAAACCCGCCGCGTCCGAGCCCGTGTCCGTCAGCCCTTCAGCCGCCCCCGCTGTCGCTTCTGCCGCACCCGAGCTGGCCGTTACGCAGCTCGCTCCACCTACTGTCTCGGCTCCGCCCGCGCTTGCCATTACCGACCTGCCGAGAGCGGTCACTGCTCCTGCGCGAGCCGCGATAGCAACGCCCGTCGCTCGCCCCGCACTGATTGCGCCGCCGGTGGCGTCTGCACCCCCCGCATCACAACCGACCAAGCCGAATTGCAACCCGCCGTACGATCTGGATGCACACGGGGTCAAGAAGTGGAGGGCAGAATGTTTCTGAGATGCTGCGTCTCCGCGGCTGTTGTTGGTATCGCCCTCTCGCAGGTCGACGCTGCGTCCGCGGCGGACCCTACGAAGGAGGAGTGCATCGCGAGCAGCGAGCGCGGCCAAGAGCTGCGCAACGCAACGAAACTGCGCGACGCGCGCGCTCAGTTCTCGATCTGCGTCGCGGCGAGCTGCCCTGGACCGATTCGCGAAGACTGCGCCCAGCAACTCGACGAGGTAACTAAAGAGATACCCTCCATCATCTTTCAGGTGAAAGACGCGTCGGGCAACGACGCCACCGGCGTGCAGATCACCGTGGACGGGCAGCCCGTCGCTGGCGGGGCAGGCACGGTGATCGACCTCGACCCAGACGAGCACACGTTCAGTTTCAAAGCAGCCGGGTTGAAGAAGATCGAAAAGGAGCTCGTCCTGATCGGGGGAGTGAAGGAACGGCGTGAGGTGGTCATCCTGGCTCACGATGAGGCGGCGCAGCCTGCGATCGCGACCTCACCACCAACAAGCGAAGCGCCCGGGCGATTGGCGCGCCCGCCGACCCTCGCTTGGGCGGCGTTTGGAGTCGGCGGTGCAGGCTTGGTGCTCGGCGTCACCGCGGGCCTCGTGGCGGGCGGAAAGCACTCAACGCTCGCGGGCGAGTGCAATGACGACGCAGATACTTGCGCGGCGCGATACGCCGGGGACCTCGACTCGTTCCACACCTGGAGAACGATTTCGACGATTGGGTACGTCGTCGGCGTGCTCGGCGTCGCGGGCGGTGCGACGCTCTGGCTTACGGCGCCGAAAGCGCGCAGCACGACGACGGGCGTGTGGCTCGGACCCGCATCGGCGGGGATCGCGGGGAAATTTTGACGATGCGCGCCTCGCTCGCGATCGCGCTCGTACTGCCCATTGCGCTCACGGGATGCCCGGCACTGCTCTCTGACTGGAACGTCGCCACCGAAAGTGGCGCGCTTGATGCTTCAGTTGACGCGACGGGTCCTGATGGGGGCAGCTCCGGCTTCGGCGGTGGAAGCACCGGCAGCGGTGGTTCATCGTCGGGCGGTTCGGGAGCTTCAGCGGGCGCCTCATCGTCGGGCGGCTCATTGTCGGGCGGCTCGGGCGGTCCGTCATCGTCGTCAGGAGGCGCGTCGAGCTCAGGGGGCGCGCCCGGCTCGGGCGGCGATGCCGATGCTTGCGCGCTCGTCACGCACTCCGACGGGGTCGGACAGACATGGCAGGACTGCACACCGTTGAAAACTTGTGATGAGACCCAAGCGTTGAGAGCATGCCTCTCGTATTGCGCGGCTAACGGCGGGTGCCAGTGCGCCACCGCCAACAACTTTTGCAGCGGGAACGTCGTTCACACCCCGTACGATTCCCTGAGCGGCACCGAGCTCGCATGGAAAGAGGGCGCCACCGAGTACGGAGAAGGTGAGGTACTCCGCGTAACGATCGGCGCCGGCTACAGCTCTTGCGCCTACGCAGGAGAATGGGAGTAGTCTTCGAGCTCGTGATGGCCGCCGATCCATGACTGTGCTCGTCGAACCACAAGAATGGACAAGCGTGGAAGTCATCACCGAATATTCGGACCAAGGAACGTCGCTCCGGTGAACCCGCACGCCGACAAAGCGCGATGCGCGTAGCAACGACGCTCAAGCCACTCGACTCGCAGCAGTTGCATGGCTGGTCAAAGCATCGATCGGAGAAACGTCGTAGGCCCAGGGCGGGTCGTGAAATTGGACGGATCAGTGAAAGCGCCCGTCCAGGAGGGTTGAAGGGCGGCGCTACGCGGCATAGCTTCAAGTCAGACCGACGACACTCGGTTCGGCGCGACGCGAGCTGCTGCAATAGTGCGAATGTCGGGTCAAGCAAGCGTTCGTCGCGGAGCCCGCCGCATCCACCTGTGTCGGTGCACATCTTCGCGTCGAGGGCGCTCGTTGGGGTCAGTTCGTCGGAACGTTCGTGTCCGAGCATTTTTGCCGGGCCGCGCGTGGCATGCGTGGTTTGGATGGACCGCCCGCGCTGATTTGCTGGAGCAACGATACGGCGCTAACGTAGCGGCGATGGCTCAATCGGTGCCGAACCCGCCGCCAGGATTTGAATCGCTCTCGGTCAGTGAGAAGATCGAGTACGTAGAGTCGCTGTGGGAATCGATTCTTGATCGAACCGAGCTTCCGATCCCGGACTGGCATCGCGAGCTCATCCGAGATCGTCTTGAGGCTTACCGCGCCGACCCGTCTGGGGGTCGTCCGTGGTCAGAAGTGCGTGCGGAACTAGAACACCGATATCCGCGTCGCTGACGTTGACGCAGTTCATCCTCTGGCCATCGGCGCAGGCCGACGTTGACGCAGCGCTGGCGTGGTACGACCGACGGGCCTCCGGTTTGGCGCGGCGATTGCTCGATGAACTCACAGTTGCGTTCGATCGGATCACTGGGAATCCATTCCAGTTCCCGCTCATCGAAGAACCGGTGCGTCGCACGCTTCTCCACAAGTTCCCTTACAGTGTCTACTATTTGATCGAAGAGGAGATTGTCGTCGTGATTGCTGTTGTTCATCAGAGGCGACATCCGGATACATGGAAACGAGGCGGGTGATCGCAGTCTAGCTGCCGCCCTGAGTCACACGAGGGTTTCCGCCGCCTTCTACGGCTGAGCCGCAATCAGATCCGTCATCCACGGGACGTCGGGGGCCGGCGAACCGGTGAGGCCGGTGAAGAGGGCTTGCCAGTCTTCGTCGGTGAGCCGCTGATAGTTCTCGGTGATCATCTCGTAGTAGGAGCCGACGAGGCCCATGTACGCGCGGGGCCCGGTGCACGAATTGGTGGTCACGACGATCTCGCGGGCGTAGCCCGTGCCGACGTGGAGAACCCGGCCGACGTCGGCGCCGGTCTCGTCGGTTGGCTCGGTGTGCACGTCGGCGATTGTCGGATCGAAGTTCAGCGGGTCGCCGAAGACGAGCTTCGGGTACCAGCCGTCGGCGGTGCCGCCGCCGCAAACTTCTTGGATCGTGACGGCCTGGTTGATGAACGCCATCTGGTCGGCCGTGAACGAGGTGCCCGAGCGCTCGTACTCCGCCATTGTCTGGAGGGTCGCGGCGGTGGTGCGCAGATTCGCGAAGTAGTCGAGCAGTTCGGCCTTGAAGCTCGTATCGGGCGCGCGGTCCGCGACGGGGACGACGTTGTTGGTCGCGTAGTCGGCGAACTTCACGAGGTTCGCGAACAAGTCGGGGTACGGGTCGACATAGGCGTCGGGGAATTCGCAGCTCGCGCCTCCCGTGTACGACTGCTTGACGTAGAGGATCGTGTCGTGGCGGAGCTCGGCCCACGAGAAGAGCTGCGCGTTCAGCATGCGCCGGTTCCACGGCTCGGTCCCGATGACGGACGGTAGCCCGGCGCTCGTCGGATCCGCGGTGACGGCCGGATCTGGCGAGAGCGCGCGGAGGGACGAGAGCCAGAGGTCGTAGAGGTTCGCTCCCCAGAACGCGTCGTCGTGCTGATCGACGAGCACCCGGAGCGATGCGAGATCCGGTGCGTAGTGGTACTTCGCGATCTCGGGCGCGAGGAGCGCTCCGGCCTCGTCGTTTCCGAGAGCCGCGAAGCCGACGTCGAGTGGGCTGGGCATCATGCGCTTCACGGTGCCCCCCTGGACGCGGTCGAACACGACGTTGGAAAAGACGTACGAGTCGATCGTGAAGCGCTGCCCGAAGACGAGGAAGCTCCGGTTCAAGGGGAGGGTCCCGGCCTTCGCCAGGCCGTTGATCATGATGTCGCTCGAGATGAGCTGTGAGCCCCAGCCGCCGTCGAGGATCGTCTGCGCTATCTTAGCGTCCGGTAGATCCGCGGTCGTTGCGTTCGCGGCGGCGCCGAGCGCGGTGAGCAGGCCGTCCACGTCCTCGACGCGCATGCTGTCGCTTTGCCCGACGAAGGCTTGAATCACGCCGTCGATCGCGGCATGGCGCGCGAGGCCGTCCGCGCCGAAGAGCGAATGCAGCGCGAGCATCGCGTCGAACTGCCGTCGTGAAAAGACCTGCGTGCCGTTCGATTGCGTCTCGATGAGCCGGAAATCGATGCGGCCGAGCCACATCATCGCGCGGAAGTACTGGCCGAGTTCCGCCGTGTCCGTGTAGTGCCCGCGCGGTTCGAACTGCGAGAAATCGATGTCGCGAGCGACGCCGAAGATCGTGATGTTCTGGTCGCCGCTCGCCGCTTTCGCGAGCGAGACGAAGCTCGCGACGTCGGCCGCGGACGCGCCGGCGACGGGCGCCGCGGGCAACCCGGTGAGGAGCGAGACGGCGACCGCGAGAAAAAAGTCCGCGTCCTTCTTCGCCGTGTCGTCGATTCCCGGTGCCCCGGGGAGCGCCTGATTCAGGTTCGTGAGGAGCGTCGTCAGCTCGGGGATGAGCACGTTCAACTCCATCTGCTCGAGGATCCGATCGTACGAACGATGAACCGCGTCGAGGATCGAGTCGGCGGAGACGTAGAGCGGCAAATGGTCGGCGTAGGCCTGCTGGTAGCCGTACGTGAAGGTCGGGAACTGGCGGTCGGAAATGACGAAGCCGTTCTTGCCGAGCGTGTCGAGCGCCGCCGCCGACAACGGCATCGAGGAGGCCTGGATCTTGTCGAGCCCCGCGGCCGCCTTCGGGTCGTAGCCGAGGCCCGTGACGTAGGTTTGGCCGTACCGTGAAGCGAAGCCCGCCGCGTCGAGCGACGCGACGCCGGCGAGGGCCGCTTGCGCCGTCGCAACGGCCTGGGCGTCCGTCGCAGGCCGTGTGACCGCCACGCTGGTCGCGTCCGTCGGCTTCTCGCCGTCGGGGATGTCCGGACCGCCGCGCCCGCTTGCGTTCGGGTCGGCGGGTGACGGCGTGCCGCGACTCGACGCGCTCGAACACCCGAACAGAAGCGAGCCGACGGCGAGAGCAACGAGCGTGCGATGGAGCATTAGCTAATTCCCCGGTTTTCGAGGCCGTTAGGAGCACGCTCCGTGCCACCGTGTGCTCCCCTCCCGACTGCCGATGATGTAGCAAATGCTCGGGTATCTCGCACCGTCGCGACCCGTTCGATGGCACAGGTTGGGCCGCGCTTCGCGCGAAGACGGCGCGAGCGCCCCGTCAGGTTCCCGTCGACGCCCGCGGGTTCACTTGTGGACGAACGGATTGAACGCGAGGCCGCTCGGGGTCGACGCGCCAGCGTGGACTTCCATCGACGTCTTGACCGTCACTTCGGCGACGGCGGGCGACGCTCCGCCGGACGCTCGGAATCCGTCCTTGATTCCGTCGAGCACGTCGGCCTCGAAGTTGACTCGCCGGGCTATGAACGATCCGCACGACGACCATCGGATACCGCACCGTCGCGGCGACGTTGGCGATCCTTGCATCGTGCACCACGCGACGAAGGTTCACGACCGTAGGCGCGAATTCATCTCGTACCGCGGCCGGCACCTTCGCAGCGGCCCCCCGACGCAGCTGGAGAATCGGCGCGTCCGCCGCAACGGTCGCTCGCACGCGCATCGACCGAGAAGCGCTGCGCACCTCGATGCACGCGCCGGTGCATTGACGTGCCTCCGCGTGCATCAACTTGCACAACTGACGCCGATGCCACACATCGCACTTCGTCTCGACGCGCGCGCTCGTCGTTCTCTCGAAATGAAGTGGATCCGACAATGCGCTTTGGAGTATCGGTGACGGGTCCGTGAGGGACGCGAAGTCGGACGCGAAGCGTCCAGCTTTGTGGTCGGTGGACGTCGGAACGATGAGGAGCGGATGATGCAACAGAGTTCGAAGCCCAGATTTCTCGTGACGTGCGTGCTAACCGCGGTCGTCGCGCCCTTCCTGGGGGCGTGCGGTCAAAGCGCCGATTCCGTCGGAGGAAATGACCCGATCGGCACGGTGAAAGACGATCTGTTCGTCAGATCGACCGCGATCTGGACGCAGCCGTCGATCCCGGTGTGCTGGGAGACGTCGGGCTTCGCTTCCGAGAAGGCGATCGCTCGCGACGAGGTGGAAGGCTCGTGGGGTTCGGAAACGGGCGCCAGTTTTTCGGGCTGGGGAGCGTGCACCGGCGGAACGGGTCCGATCCGCATCGCGATCGCCGACGCGACGCCCAATACGCCGTTCCTAGGTTCGAACATCATCACTGCCGACCCGGGCATGACGTTGAACTTCACGTTTGCGAAGTGGCCTTGCTCGTACAGCGAGGGCATCTGCATCGATGGCACCGCCGGTCACGAGTTCGGCCACGCGCTCGGCTTCGCCCACGAGCAAGACCGAAGCGACACGCCGGCCTCGTGCAACCAAACGAGCCCCAAGGACCCCTCGCAGGATCAATACGGGGACACGAACTACGAGAGCTGGGATCAGCGCTCGATCATGAACTACTGCAATCCTCTCTGGAACAACTTCGGCCGGCTCTCGCCGACCGACATCGCAGGCGCGTCGCAGTTCTACGGAGGGCCGCGCTCGATCTCGGCCATCCCGTGGTCGGGTGGCCAGTTGGCGTTCTATCGCGGCACTGACGGCGCTCTCTACCAGCAGCTGGCCTACGACGCCGGCGGCGGCATCTTGTGGGACCGCGGTGGCTATCTTACGAGCGACGTCGCGGTCGTCTCCATGTCCACGAATCGCTGGGACGCGTTCGCTCGCGGCGGCGAGGGCGATCTCTGGCACATCGCCGGCAGCGGCGTCACCGCCGGGAACTGGGAAGACCTCGGCATCAATTTCCAGGGTTCGCCCTCGGTCATCTCGCGCGGCAATGGGTCCATGGACGTGGTCGTGCGCGGTAACGACAACGCCGTGTGGCACCGCGCTTACGTCCCCACGAAGGGCACCGGCAGCTGGCGCGCCTGGGAATCGCTCGGCGGCAACATCCAGGGCACCCCGGTGCTCGCCTCGTGGGCTCCGAATCGGCTCGACGTCTTTGCGCGCTCCTACGACGGCTCCCTCGCGCATCAATGGGCGGACGGTCCCCAGTCGAACCCAACCTGGGGCACCTTCGAATCTCTGGGTGGGTTGTTGTATGGAATCCCTGCCGCCATGCGCTTCGTGAACCCGGCAGGAGTCGCTGGCGTCGTCGTCTACGTTCGCGGAACGGATCAGGGTCTCTACCAACAATACTACGATGGCATCTGGCATGGTTGGCAGGGTCCGCTGGTTGCCAACATCGCCGGCAACCCCACCGTTCAATGGGACGGCGCCGAGACCGTCGTCGGCTATCGCAATGCCAACGGCACGCTGGGTCTGTTCTGGTGGGCGCCGGGTCAGTGGATCGCTTCCGAATCGGTGAGCGGCTTCACCTTCGGCGCTTCCCCCACCATGACCTTGACCGGTCAAAGCATCGGCATCTTCGCCCGCGGCACCGACAATGCTCTCTGGCGCATCGCCGGCACGGGAACGACGTCACCCGGATCGTGGAGTCAGTGGATGAGCTTCGGCGGCAGTTTCAAATAGGCTGCCCCATCCGTCGCGCCCTCGCTCGCACTGCGGGCGGGGGGAAGCTCTCGGCCGCGGTACTTCGGATTGTACCGGCGATGGTGATCCGCTGAACGGTTGCTTGCCGCGCTGAGCGGTCAGGTCCAGGTGAACCGCGCTTCGGCGCTGCGCAGATCCTTCGCGACGATGAGGTCGACGTGGGCGTTCGCTCCGGCGCTCTTCGCGAATCCCCACAAGGTGCCGTGCCAGACGTGAAAGTAGTTCGGATATTTTTTCACCTGCTGCGCGATATCTTCGAAGACCAGCGCCACGCGGTCGGCGGGGCCGCGCTCGAAGCGCAAGGTGCAGAAGTCGTCGAACACCAGTGGCCAGCCCTTCGGAACCATCGACACGAGACGCGCGGGATCGTTCCCGAGGATGCGGCCCATGCCCGACACGAAGCTGCGGAACAGCGGGCGGGCGAGCAAGTGCTGCATGCTGTCGCGCCAGCACTCGATGGCGCGCTCCTGCCCCACGAGTGCGATCAGCGCGTCGGCCACGAAGTGATCGTGCTCGATGGAAAACCAAGACGTGCGCGTGCTCGTCTCGAGCAGTTCGAGGGTCTCCGCGGGGAACGTCGCGAGCACCTTGGCCCGCAACCCCGGCTCGAATACGTCCATGAAGTCGAGGAGATCCCTCACGGCGCTAACGCGGGCAGCGGGTCGGCGAGCGGACATCACCTGTCAGCATAGGCCAACTCGACGGCGCAGATCCGCAGAACGGAGTCCGGCTTTGAAGAACTCGGGAAAGCGCTGAATCGCGAGCGGACGATCGGCCGCACTCGGCGTGGTTATCGGACGCGTTCGACGTCCACGCTAGCAACCCGCGCCTCCCCACACCGTCCATTGACACATTCGCCAGCGCACTCCGGATGTTCCGTCGTCGTCCCGTCCGGCACATAGGACGTCAGTCCATCGACGCTGAGCCCGCACACCTGTCCGCTCTGACGCGGTGGAAGGCAGCGCCCGGAGTCCGTCGGGCCCGAACCGTCGCAGTGGAGGCCGTCGGCGCATTCGCTGGAGGAGCGACAGGTGGCGCCGCTGGGGAGAGTGCCTTGGAAGAGGGCGCGGCACGTCTCTACTTGGGGGAGCGACGCGGATTGGGTGAAGTCGCAGGTGCGGTAACGTTGGGTCCAATCTTGGATGCAGCGGTCTACTTGGGGCGCGCTGACGAGTTGGAGGGCGCCGGTCGAGAGGGAGTCGCTCAGGGACTTTTCGCATTGAGCAACGACGGTGACTCCGGGGCGCTCGTGGGCGCATTCGGCGCGGCGGGTGCGGGGGAGCTCGTCGAAGGTTCGGCAGAGGCGTTCGACGAGGGCAGAGGTTTCGGGCTTCGACGACGCTGGCGCTATACCCGTGAATCGCGAGCCGGTCGCGTGATCGTCGGCTCGGTGAATGCTGGATTGCATGAGAAGCGGTGGCTCGCTGGGTCGCGCAGCGACGACGCGAAGGACGGCCCACCCGAGGCCGACGCTGGCGAGTGCGACGTTCAACGATGAGTAGGCCCAGCGCGAGAACCACGGGGTGGTTTGGATGCGGCGGAGGAGGACGAGGAGGGGGACGAGGATGAGGAGCTGGCCGAGCTCGACGCCGAGGTTGAAGCCGGCGAGGGCGGCGGGGATTTCGGAACGGGGGAGAGCGATTTCTCGGAGGGCTCCGGCGAAACCGAAGCCGTGCACGAGGCCGAAGGCGAAGGTGGCGATGTATCTGCGGGAGCCGTTTCGGCGGAGCAGGTTCTCGAGGCCGACGTACGCGACGGACACGAGGATGAGCGGCTCGATGATCCGCGGACTGGGATCGAAGAGGCCGAACATGCTGAACGCGAGGGTGAGGGAATGGGCGACGGTGAACGCGGTGATGGCGAAGAGCGTGGCGCGGAGCGGCGCGGGGAGGAGCGCGACGCCGAGCAGGAACAAGAGGTGATCGGCGCCGCTCAGGATGTGTTCGATTCCGAAACGGACGAATCCGAAGAATGAGCTGTGCGTGGCGCTCGACGGAGCCGCGCCGAGGTCGAACTCGGAGTTGCCTTGGTACAAGACCAGGTCGGTGGTCACAGCGCCGCTCTCGACCTGTGCCACGTGCGCGACGTGGCGATGGCCGTGCTCGAGGACGTCGAGGAATCGGAGATCGGCGTGCACGTCGCCCGACGAGGGCGCGCAGCGGTACTCGGTCGCGACGACCAGGCCGTCGGGCGCACTGTCGCGGACGCTGTCGACGCGGCCGTCGCAAGGGCCGCTGGCGGAACGGACGAGGAGTCGCGGAACGAGTTCCTTTTGAAGCGCAGGGACGAGCTCGGCGCTCGACGGCGCGTGGTCCGAGCCCGAAAGGCGCGCCAAGCGATCGAGGAGCTCCGTTCGCGCGAACGTGAGCTCGGCGTGGACGTGATCGCCCTCGACGCCGTACCGACCTTGCGAGACGCCAACCTGATGCGCGCTTGCAACGGGGGACAAGAAGAGTGCGGCGGCGACGCCGAGGGCGGCGCGAAGGAGCGCGGCCGCTCTTTTGGTCATGTTCCCGTCTCCAGCAACGTCTTGGCCTCGTCGGCTTCGAAGCAGTCGAACGCGGGATTCTGTGCAAGCGCGCGACGGATGAGTGCTCTGCCGGAAGTGGTGTCGCCGGTCGCGAGTCGGATCGCTCCCGCGTGAAACAAGAGGCGCGCGTCGGGGGTGCCGACCTGGGCGACTTCGTCGGAAAGCGTTCGTGCTTCTTGGAGCCGCCCCGCGCGATAGAGCGTCCACGCGACGGCGTCCTTCGTGTAGAGCGACGGGCGATCGACGAGCTCGGCCTGGGCGAGGCGAACGGCGTCCTCGGGTTGTCGTTTCTTCGCGGCGTAGAACAAGGCGAGCGCGCGCCGATCGCGGAGGCGGCCTTCCGCGACGACCCAGGCTTCGGCTTCGTCCGCGCCGCGCGCGTCGCCCGCGAGTCGCCTCGCGTCGGCGAGGAGCCACGCCGTTTCGGTGGTCGGATTCTTTTCGAAGGCGCGGTTGAGCAACTGGGCTGCTGCAACGAACTCGTGCCGCGCCATTCGGACGCGCGCCTTGCCAACGAGGGCGGGCGGGAAATCCGGAAGACGGGTGAGCGCGACGTCGAACCCGGCGTCCGCAGCCGGGTAGTCCCCGTCGTGCCAAAAGAGGAGAGCGGTGTCGACGAGGACCCACGCGAGCGGTTCCGGGTCGTGACTCTGGAGTCCGGCTTCCACTGCGCGCTCGCTCGCGAGCTTGGCGCCAGCGCGATCGCCGCGGAGCCACATGAGGTGAGCGGCGCGGCTGTAAGAAGCGAGATCCGGTCGTAGATCGAGCATGCGCTGCACGGCGTGCTCGGAGCCGTCGAGGTCGCCGAGCTCGAGCAGCGCATCGGCCACGATGCTCCACGCGGTCGGGCGATCGGGATCCTGCGCGAGGATGGTTTCGCCGACGTCGCGGGCTTCGCGAAATCGGTGGTCGTTCAGGAGCGCGAACGAGCGCAGTTCGAAGGCCGTGAGGTTCTTCGGCGCGAGCTCGAGCGCGGCATCGGCGCAGGCGTTCGCGTTGAAGTAAAAGCCGGGGTCTGCCGTGGAGCGCGCGACTGCGACCCAGGCGCGACCCAGCGACACCCAGGCGTCGCTCGATTCGGGCTCGAGACGGACGCCGCGTTTTCCGGCAGCGAGCGCGTGCAGGTCGCCGCCTCGGGCGGGAGCCGCGGCGTCGCAGATCGCGCGGGTCCCGGTCGTCGCTGCAGAGCTTTGTCGAACCGGAGCCGCGAGCATCGAGTGGGAGGCTCGCGCCCGGTCACAGGAGAGTGAACCGAGCGCGAGAAGTACGAACGAGAGTGCGCGTTTCATCGAATGAGTCCCTCCCACCGTGCCATCAGGGCGCGGGATGCCCGTGACCCTGGTTGAACCCTTGCCACGGGAGGGCAAGGAACGGCATCGACGCGAGGAATGGCTTGTCGTTCGAGTTCACGTGATCGCTGATCGGGATGGCACCTCCGCTGAGCAGCAACGTCAGGATGGCGTCGGTCACGTCGGTTTGCTCTTGGTTGGGTTTCGCACCTCCGACCAACGGGCGCCCGTTGGGGAAACCCGAATCGATGCCGAGATCGACGCGCAGGACGTCGCCGATGCTCGTGATGGCGTGCGTGTCCGTGCCACCGAAGTTCTTCAGGTTGATGGTGTCGATGATGTCGAAGCGGCCGTTGCCGTCGGGACCGTGCTTCAACGCCTGGACGGTCGCGTCGTCCACTCCCAGCTCCTTGTAGATGCCCACGGCTGCGGCGTTCCGCACGATGACGGGATTGAGGAAGTAGGGTGCGAAGTTGTTGAGGTCGTCAGAGGGTTGCGTTCGGTTGTACTTGTCCTTGTCTTGTAGACCGATGAGCGCTTCGTTCACGAGCGGGATGGCGAGCCTCGAGACTTGCACCCAATCGCCGAAGTTCAGGTTCTGGTCGCTATTTTTGATGTTGAACCTTCGGCGGCTCGCGGCGGCCCAGATGCCCAGGGTTTGCTGGTCGCTCGCGCCGGACGTCGGGGACTTGCCGGTGCCGGTCACTTCGTTCGTCGGGATCTCGAGGACGATCGAGTGGACGTTGAACCCGGCGACTCCGTCCACCGGCGCCGTTCGGCCCGAGGTGATGTCGGCCAGGTCGAAAATCCCGCCGAGATCGACGTAAAATCCGTCGTCGCGAGGGCCTGCCCAGACGCGACCGCCGTCCGAGAGCGGCGTGGTGAACGTCGCGGCGAAGGCGTCGTCGTAGGTTCCGGAGGCCGGCTTGTACACGATGGAATCCGTACGGGGGCCGATGTTCGGCGGAGCCACCGGCGCGTTCTGAACGAGGATCGTGCTCCTTCCTTTCTCGACCTTCACGACCGAGTAGGACTGGTCGGGTGGCGGCGCCGCGATTTGCCGGAAGAACTGCACGCCGTTGAATAGATCCTCCGTCGTGCCGATCTGGTTCTTGGGAACGACGACCAGGGGTTTGGTCTTGAAGAAAATATAGTAGGTGACGGCGTCGGCGAGGCTGTCGGGGCCGCGCGCGATGTGGATCTCGTAACGGACGTCGTCGTCGAACTTGTGGAAATTGGGTCCACCACTCGGTTCTTCGAGAGGGTTGTAGTTGGCGACGATGTAGAGCTTGTCGTGCGCGCTCGGCGTCACCCAGGCATACACGTCCGTATTGTCCGCCGCAGGGTCGAGCGAAATGGCCGGAGCTTCACGATGGCTCGAGGCGTGCGCCAGCGGCATCACCATCGAAGCGGCGAGCGCTATGGAGCTCGCTTGGAGAATTCTGCGCATCTGTTTCATTGTCGTGCTTTCCATTCTTAATTTTGGTGGATCCCTAAAATCACTGTTTCAACACGTAGACGGTGCCGTTGGTGTTGGCTCGGCTGTCCGCCCAGGCGAACACGTTGGCGCCGTACGCACGATGAAGACCGGCCGAGTCGTGGAAGGCGCTGATCGGATCGGTCAGTCGCGAAAGCTCGCCGGTCTTCACGTCCGCGAAGTAGACGAGATCCGTACGCGTGACCGGATCGAGCCCCGAAACGAGGAGCGTCGATTCGTCTTCGGTCAGGGTCACTCCGGCAGGGAAGCCCACGCCGATTCGTGGGACGAGCAAGGACGCCGCGCCGCCACTGACCTTCACGATCGCCGCGAGATCGCCGGACGCGAGGGAGTCGGCGACGTACGCGGTTCCGTCTTTCGCGACGACGACGCCGCCGGGTTCGGCGAACGGCGCGCCTTCCGCGACCGTCGTGACGCCGCCGCCGGCTTCGGCGGTCATGAAGAGTCCGGGAGCGCCGCTCGTCGGATCTCGCCCGGTAAAGTAAACGGATTCCTGATCGTTCACTTTCGCGACGACGACGCCTCCGGGGTAGTAGCCGGCCGTGCCGCCGAGCGCCGTGGGCGCGCCGCCGGCAGAGGGAACACTGAGGATCGCGCCGCCGCTGGCCGCGCCGGGATCGGCGACGAACAGCGTCGTGCCGTCGAGACTCACGCTGATGCCGAGCGGCGCGCCGAGCGGCGTTCCGGAAGCGATCGTCGTGATGGCTCCGCCCGCCGCCGGTACTTGAAAGAGGCCAGGGACGCGCTCCGACGGATCGCCGGTGAGCGCCGTGAAGTACACCGACGTTCCATCCGGGCTCGGCGTGGCGTCGAACGGCGACTGCGCGGTCGCGTCGTTCGCCGCGACGTTGATCGCGAGTGAGATCGGCGGCGCAGGCGCCTCCGCCAGGGACGGCGGTTGTCCAACGCCTGTGCCTGTCGCGGGGCCCGGTTCCGGCGTTCGCGCGGCAGTGTGACCGTTCGAATCGCTGGTGTCACATGCCGCGATTCCGAACGAAGCGACGGACAGTATCGCCAGTGTTCCAAAAGAAATGGGATTCATGAAATGCCTTCTCATGCTTCGGCTGCCTTCCTCGCAGTGCGATGCGGGCCGCAGCCTCTCGGGCGCGGAGCGGCGATCGCGTTGTCGTGCGAAAGTCTACGGGGTCGGTTCCGGTGCGGATTTTCCGCCGGAGCCCCGCTCGCGTGCGTTCACGAAACTTTCAGAAGTCGCGCGCGTCGCAGCTGATTCAGCCCACGTCGATGCCGGCGCGCGACAAGCCGCCAAAGAATCGATCTCGGAGATCCTTCGGGCTCGTCGACAGCAGATGCCGGAGCGGTTCAGCCGAAAAGCGGGACACGCGGCGTAGGTCAGCCGCGGCGTCCGCTGCGCCGAGCTCGTCTCCGAGGAGCGCACGGCTCGCCGCGATCGAGAGATAATTCGACAAGAGATACGGCGCGAGTCGCGCCGCGCGTTCGGCGTGCTGCGACGCTTCCTCGTAACGGCCGGCCACGAAGTGCCCCATCGCGAGGGCGGACACCAGATCGCCCGGCCGCGGATCGCTCGGACTCAAGCGCATGGCGGTCTCGGTCTCGAGGATCGACGCTTCGCCCAGGCCGCGCACGGCGTGCACCCGGCCGAGGAGACCGCGTGCTTCGGAGAGATTCGGATCGATCTCGACGGCGAGCTCGGCCCAATGGAGCGCGAGATCGCTTCGGCCCGAGAACAGATGGAGAAGGCTCGTGAGGATGTGGCCGAACGGTTCCTGGGGAGCGACGTCCATCGAGCGCTCGGCCGCGCCTCTGGCGTGCTCCAGAGTCGACCGGAAGTCGTCCTGCCACTGGTAATAGATGTCGTTGTAGTGAGCGAGCCCGAGGTAGTGGCTCGCCGCGACGGAACGCGTGAGCCGCGCCGCGCGCGTCAGATAGGCGATGGCTCGCCGGTTATCGTCGGGCGTGCGGCGAAAGAAGTGCTCGATCCCTCTCACCATCAACAGCGACGACTCGAGGTCATCGCCGACGTCCGCCGTTTCGTGCGCCGCTCTTCGAACGAGCTCCGGCTCGATGGCTCCGAACGCAGCAGCAGCGAGACCGTCCGGAAGGCCGAAGAGATCCGAATCGCAGAGGTCGATGCGCTCCGCCCAGACCGTCGTTCCGTCGCGTTCGTCCGAGAGTCGGAGATGCAGACGCGCGTGAGAACCGTCGCGCTGAACGCTGCCCGCAACGACGTACCGCGCGACGATTCCGCCTTCGTTCGCTGCTCTCGAGAGCACGGGGAGCGAGCCATGACGAGCGAGGCGTCGCGCGAGCTCCACGGAAACCCATCGGCCGAGCTCGGCGTCGGCGGCGTCTTCGGTCGCGCCGACGAACGGTGCGACGGCGACGGCGAGCGACGAGAGCGGCGCCGAGTCGGGACGCGGGGGCGCGTGTCGTGGAGTGCGCACGACCAGGGCTTCGCCCACGAAGCGAAAACCGCGCCCGTGCACCGTGCGGATCGAACCCGTCCGCAGTCCGTCTTCGCCGAGCGCGCGGCGCACCTCGCGAATGCACTGGGAGAGCGCGTTCTCCGAGACGGCGCTCCCTTTCCACACGCGCGCGAAGAGCTCCTCCTTCGTGACGACTCGACGTCGCTCCTCGAGCAGGAGCTTCAGCGCGTCCACTCCCTGCGGTCGCAGCGCGACGGTCTCGTGCCGAAAAGAAAGACGAAAGAGATCGGTGTCCAGAACGAAGTCGCCGAACCGGTATTCCATCTCGATCGGTGGGATTCCCCGCTTCGCCTACGGAGCGGGAGCGTCGCTGGATTTCTTTTCCCGGGGTCGACCGGGCTCGGCCAGGGGCCGTTCGTGTGACATTTGCTTGTCGTTCACGTGACAAATGCCCCTGGATCGCGAAGAATCAGCGGCTCACTGGAGGACGCGCTGACGTGAGCGATTCGAAGAAGGTTTGGACGTGGTGGACGTGCCTGCGGGCCATCGCGGTGTTCAACGTGTGGGTCTGGGCGGTGACGTGCTGGCCGTTCGTCGGCGCGGCCGGCGATGCGCGCTGGCAGGTCGCGTTGTCCGGCGTCTTCGTCGCTGTCTGCGCCTTCCGCTCGTGGCTGCCGCGCATCGATCTCGAGCGCTACTGTCTCGTCGATAGCCCGCTGTCGAGCATGTTCCTCGGCCGCAGCGCCGCGACGATCGCGGAGATCTGCTTCGCCGCGCAAGTCGCGTTGTGTCTGCGCCACCTCGGCGTGATCGCCGGGGTTCCGTGGATCGTCACTGCATCACACTTCGTCGTGCCGCCCTTGGTCCTCGCGCAGTGCTTCTGCTGGTACAGCGTGCTCACGTTGAATCACCTCGGCCACGCGATCGAAGAGTCGCTGTGGACCGCGACGATGGCGCTCGTCGGCGTGTGCGTGGTCGTCGCGGCCCGCCACCTCGACGGCAATCTGTTCTGGTTCGCTTCCGGCGGTGCGGTGCTCGCGCTCGGCTTCGTCGCCTTCATGACCTTCGTCGATGTCCCGATGTACCTCACGCGCTGGCGTGAAGGACGCCGCGAGCAGCGCGCGCCTCTCAGCGTGCGGGCGGGAGTGCGGGACGCGTTGAGCCGTCGTGTCGCGACCAAAGACTGGTCGGTGTGGCGCCCCGAGATCGCGTGGCTCACCGGCTATTTCAGCGTCGCGGTCTGGCTCAGCGTCTCGCTCGTGCACTTCTCGCAGCGGTAATCGGAGCCAAAGCTCAAGAGAACTCAGCGCGCTGGTCTACGCCGGCGGCGCGCGCCGGCAGCGAACGCCAGTCCAGCGACGACGTAGAACCAACCCTTCGCGTCGTGGGTGCCGGGCGCGAGTTCACACCCGCCGCCGGAGCTGGCCGAGGCGGCTCGCTTCTCGTCCGTGGTGCCGGCGTCGGAGATCGACGGAGTGGGGCTAGGCGATCCCGACGTGGGCGGGTTCCCACCCGCGAAGATCGGGCCGAGTCCGCCGTTCGAGAGATCCTGATTCGGCGCCGTGCATTGTTTGACGCAGGGTCCGCTCGCAGTCCCCGAATCACCGCCTGCGGAATCGAACGCGCCTCCGCCTGCCGGCGGACACTCGCAAGTCCAGGTCGGCGCGCAATCCGAGTCGACGGTGCACGATACCGACGCCGACGCCGTGGGCATGCAGAGCTTCGACGAGACTGCCAAGCACGTGGTTCCGGGCTGGCATATCGACGGAATCTTGAACGGACAACCCGCGTCGGATGGACACGGCAACTGAGGTGGTTCCGCCACGTCCTCGCACGGAACGCGCGACACGACGGAGTTCGGCGGGAACACGCTCGCGTCGGCCCCCGGCTTGCAATCGAATGCTCCGGAACTCCCGGTGCAGCCGAAACCCGGGCCGCAATCGGCGTCTGTGGTGCACGGCGGCTGCCACTGAGGCTCGCACAAATTTTGCGGCTTGCAGGACTGCCCTCCGTCCGACTCGCTGACGCATTCCGTGCCGTCGCCGAACTCGCACCGGAAGGCCGTTGCGCAATCGGCGTCGCTCGTGCACTCGAGTGCCGTGCAGGTGCGGGACGCGCCACTCGAGTCGGTCCCGGCGCACTGAAAGCCGCGCGGACAGTCCGCGTCCATGGTGCACACGCGGGCTTGAGCGGCCCCGGGCGTAGCGGCCACGAGAACCGCCGCAACGAGTGGCCTTAACCAAGCCTTAAGAAAGTGGTTCGCAGGCATCGTTCAATGACCATAGCAGGTCATGCGTCCGCGAACCGAGCCGCGATCTTCGTGAGCCAGATCTTGATCTCCAGATGCCATCGAGTGATGTGCTCGAGATCATCCCGGTCTCGAAAACGGTGGCGCGAGCGCATTTCATTTTGCTCTGGCGTGGAATGACGTCGAGAACCTGTTCAATGAGCTGATCGACGCGACTGTGGGTCGGCAAAACCGTTACTCCGTTTCGTATGCGACCAACGGATGGAATTGGACGCGGGCGGCGTTGGTGCGCCCGTTCGAAAGTTGGGCTGGTATCGCTACTGTGCGTAGTCGCCCCGGCTTGCAGCTCGAACGCGGGCTCAGTCGCGAGTCAGAATAGCGGGGGCGCGCAGGGGTCCGGCGGCGCGGGCAGCATGATGGCGCCGGGTTGTACGCAAGCGCCGAATTGCGGTTCTTGCGGCACCTGCGTGGAGAGTTGCTTCTGTGCGCACCCGGACATTGCGATGTGTTCGGATCAATGCACCAGCGCTGCCGGTTCATCCGGTTCACCCGGCTCATCCGGTGCCCCCAGCACGACGCCCACGAGTACGCCGCCGGCTGGCGCGGGCGGGACGGTGGGGGTCTTACCGCCTTCCACGGGTGGCGCGGGAGCAATGGATGCGGGGTCAAGCGTGCCTCCGACGGGCACTGGAACTCCACCCGCGGGAACGGGCGGCGCGCCGCCGATCGGCACGACCGCTCCGCCGCCGGCGGGAACGCAGGAGTTCGAGATCACCGAGACGTCATTCAACGTGCCGACGGGCAGCGAAGCTTACAAGTGCCAGAACTTCAAGAACCCGGTCGGGCAGAACGTTGCGGTCCTTCAAAGCTCGTCGTTCATGGCGCCCGGGTCCCATCACATGTTCGTCTTTCACGGCGCCGCATATAACGCAGACGCGCCCATCGCCGACTGTCTGGGGACGGAGTTTGCGAGCTACATCCACGTTGCGCAGACGGCCGAGGTATCGATCACGTATCCGCCCGACGTCGGGTACGCCCTCAATGCCACCGAGGGGTTACGCATCATTGCACACTACTTGAACACCAGCTCGAGTCCGATCACCGCGGCGGTCAACGTGAAGTTCTACTGGGCGCCGCCCACGAGCGTTCACTATTTGGCCGCGGAGATGTGGCTGAACGACATCGGGGTCGTCGTTCCCCCAGGGACGAGCACGGCATCGCGGACGTACACGGTGCCTTACGCGATCAAGATGCTCTATGCGCTTCCCCACATGCATTCTCGCGCCGTCCATTTTCGCGCGTCGACGAACACGGGTCAGCTCCTCTACGACGGGACCCAATGGGACGAACCGCCGCCCAACGTGTTCAACCCTCCGATGGACGTGCCGGCGGGCGCAATCGTCACGTGGGCGTGCGACTACGACAACCCGACGCAGCAGACGCTACTTTTCGGTGAGTCCGCGACGGCCAATGAGATGTGCATCTTCAACGGCGCGTTCTATCCGCCCCAGATGGGAGCGAATCAGGGCGTCCCGCTCGACAACGTCTTGTAAGTCGCGCTCAGCTGCTTCGCCGAGTCGCGGCCTCGAGAATCTCCGCCATTCGTGCTTGAAGCTCGAGGCTGTTCACTGGCTTCGTCAACAAAGGTTGCTGCGGGGCATCGGTCTTCGCGCGTTCGATTTGCGACTTCGTTCCTGAGACGAACAGGATCCGTTCCGCGAGATCCGGCCATCGCTTCTTGATGTGCTCCGCCAATTCGAAACCGTCCATCTCCGGCATCTTCAGATCGCTGATGATGACGTCGGGCTTGTTCCGTTCGATCTCCAAGGTCGCGGCCTTGCCGTTCTCGGCGGTCGTGACCTGGTGCCGCTTGAACGTGCGCGCCATCGAGCGGCGCACGACGGGGTCGTCGTCGACGATGAGGACCCGGAGGTTGTCCTTGGGTTCGGCGGGTCCGCGTCGAGAGAGCGGCTGCGACGCGGGCGCCATCGCGACGTCGCTCGTTGTCGGCGTCGGCTCAACGCCCTGAACGGGTTTCGAACGCTTCAAGCGATCGAGTGCGAGCAGCACCCCATCGCGCAAGTCGTCGAGGCGGAGGGGCTTCTTCAAACACTGGACGCGCTCGACGTTCAGACGGCTCACGAGGGAGAGCACCGATTCGTCACGCGTCATCAGCACGGCTTCGAGATCCGAGCGCTCGGCGCGCAACCCTCCGAGGAGGTCGAGACCGCGTACGAGGGCGAGGTCGTCGTCGACGACGGCGACGACGCAATCGGTGTTTCGCACTTCCCGAATCGCGGCATCCAAGGTCCGGACGAGCACGACTTCGAACCCCGAGCCAACCAACGCGGTGCGGACGAATTCTCCGACGACAGGGGTGCTCTCCACGACGACGACGGCGCGGGCGCGCCGCGGAGGTCCGCTCGGTCGATCGGCGGGGCGAGTCGAATCGGGTGCGGGCAAGGACGGCACGAGTTGAGATACGGTCGCTCTGGGGAATGACTTCACCCCGGCTGCGCACAGGGCTCTCCGACGGTCGCGCAAGTCTACGGACCTGCACGGGTTTCCGGCGGTGTATTCGACTCCGAGCGCTGAGGGCTTGGCGTGTGAACGGCAGGACCGCCGCGAACACGGCTCGCGTCGGGTTCTTGATCTCCGTGTCGTAGAGAAACGCGAGCACGCGATCTCATCGCTGCATGAGAGCGCGACGGCCATCGCGGTAGAAGGACGCGCGTTGAGTCATTACGTGCACAGTCTGGATTGCGCATGTGCACGCCTCGACACACTTTGGTGTGCAACGAATTCGAGCCGAATTCGAGTTGATCGCGCGTGAGGATCGTGTTGCTCTCGCTGGGCGAGCGGTTGTAGTCGGTGTGGGCGGGGATGTGCGAGCGTCGTCCTGGCTCGGAGCCACGGCGAGAGGATTCGAAGCAGGAGGCGTGGTTTGACTTGTCTACATGCCGGGTCGAGGTTCTTCATTGTGGCCACTCTCGTGGTCACTTCCGGATGCCTCGGCGACAGGCCGTCGTCCCCCGGCGGCCGATCCGACGCAGGCCTCGGATCGGGCGGTGACGGCGCGTCGTCCCAGGGTGGATCGTCCGCGGGCGGCCTCGCCGCGAGCGGAGGTCTTCCAGGGACGGGCGGCGCGGGCGGAAGCTCAGGAAGCGGGACCGGAGGAACGAACGCGGGCGGCGTTGTCGGCAGCGGCGGGGTCGTCGGCAGCGGCGGGGTCGTCGGCGGCGGCGGGGTCCTCGGCAGCGGCGGCGGCGTCGGTAGCGGAGGGGTCAGCACCGGCGGACAAGGCACGACCATCCAGGATGCCGGCCCCAAGTGCACGTCGACCGAGCTCCTCTGCAACGGCGTCTGTGTTGCGGACGACATCAGGAACTGCGGGATGTGCGGGCACGATTGCTCCACCTTGACGAACGTGACGGGCACCGTCACCTGTTCGAACGGCGTCTGCACGTATGGCGCCGCCGCATGCAAAGCGGGCTTTGCCAACTGTTCGAACAATCCCGACACGGGGTGCGAGACGAGCATCACGTCGAAGACCGACTGTGGGGCGTGCGGGCAGGGTTGCACCAACGGCGCGCCGGTGTGTGCCGGATCCGGATCGACCTACGCTTGCGAGTCGGGCTGTCCGGCAGCGACGCCGACCCTGTGCTCGAGCGCCACGTGTGTGAACACGGTCACGGACGCGGAGAACTGCGGCAAGTGCGGCACCGTCTGCACGACCGCCATCGCGGGCGCGACGCCGACTTGCTCCGCGAGTAAATGTGGATTCGCCTGCACGGCTAGCTATCCGAATCCGTGCGCCGGGGGCTGCGCCGATTTCAAGTCGGATCCGGACAACTGCGGCACGTGCGGCCATGCGTGCGCTACCAATCAGCAGTGTATTTCCGGCGTTTGCCAATGCACGGGCGGTACTCACTTGTGCGGCACGAGCTGCGTGGCCAACGACGCGAACGCGTGCGGCACCGCGTGCACGAAGTGCGGTGCTCCGAGCGGCGGCGAGGCGACGTGCAACGGGACCGCGTGTGGACAGTCGTGCGACACCAGCGGCGACTCCATTTGCAGCAACGCCTGCGTCGACCTCACGAGCGACAACGGGAACTGCGGGAGCTGCAGTAAACAATGCACGACGTCCGTCTCGGGAGCCACGTCGACCTGTGTTTCCAAGAGTTGCCAGGTCACGTGCACGAATTCGTCCCAGACGCTCTGCAATGGCTCCACGTGCGTGAACATTCACGGCTCGGACAACGCCAACTGCGGAGGGTGCGGCAAGGCATGCAGCACGGGGCTCCCATCGGAAGTGGCGTCGTGCTCGGGGGGCACCTGTGGGGTCTCGTGCTCGAGCGCATCGCTGACGATGTGCAACAACGGCTGCTTCAACACGCAGAGCGATCAACGCAACTGCGGGCGATGCGGCCACGACTGCTTCGGCGGAATGTGCAGCGGTGGAACGTGTCAGTCGTGGATCGTGACGCAACCGCCGACGACGTCGCAGGTCACCGGGCTCGCGAGCGACGGGAACAACGTGATCTGGGCGGACAGCGGATCGACGTCGGTCATCCAGGTCACGTACCTCGGCACCAACAAGATGACGCTTGCAAGCAACGCGAGCTTCAACACCATCGCTTCCGCCCAGAATTGGCCCATGGCCCTCGCAGGGACAACGGTGGCTTGGGGAACGTCGGACCACGTGTGGACGGCCACCGTCGGCTCGCCGGGTTCCGGAAAGGAGTATCCTTACGCGTTCACTGGGGGCAGCGGGCTCGACAACCTCGCGATCAATCCACAGGCCACTTACGTGGGCGCCACTTTGAACGACGGCGCCGGCAACATCGACCTCTACGACTGCGCAATTGGCGGCTCGACCTGCACCGCCGCCGGCAGTGTTCCATCGGTCTTCGCGCTCGGCGCCACCGCGACTTCGTCGACGTACTTCGTGGTCGATGCCGCGGACGGATCCATAGAGAGTCACGCCTTCGGGTCAGGTGCCGTGGGGCCCTTCAAGGTCGGTCTCGGAACGCCGACCTTGCTCGCTTCGGACTCCAACAATCTTTACTGGGCGAACGCGAATGGCCCTGCAATCAACCGGATGTCGCTCCTCGGCGGCGCGGTTTCCAGCGTCATCACTCAATTCGATTCGAGCACCGAGTTCCTGATGAGCATCGCGACGGACGGCACGAACGTCTACGTCACGACGGAAGCCACGCCGAGTATCCTCGTTTACGCGCCGGTCGGTGGCTGCTGCGCGCCGACGACGCTCGCGTCGGGCACGAATCCGACGGTGGTCGTCGCCGCGCGGGGCAAGGTCTTCTGGGTGGACGGGAACACCATCAACGGTATCGCCGCGCCGTAGGGTTGAGCGCGAGCGCGCTCAAATTGAGCGGCGCGACGAACTCTTTGCGCCTCGCGGGCGAATCCTCATCGACTACCGTCCCAGGTAAATATGGCTGGAAACGGCGATTCTTCGCGCGTCCACTCGAAAATTACCGCTGACCTGCTTCGCACCCGTGTCGAGCGCGGCGCGCGAGTGATCGTCGCAGTGGCGCTCTTCGCGTTCGGCGGAGTTCCGGCAGGCTGCGTGCAAAATTCGCAAGGGAGCGGCGGCGGAGAGACGAACGGTTGCAGGTCGAACGGCGACTGCCCCGCCGAGAGCCCCTTATGCGACTCGAACGCCGGTGAGTGCGTGGTCTGCTTGACCGACTACGATTGCCAACCGCCCGGCTCCTGCGCCCAGGGGGTTTGTGTCGCTTCGATCAACGGAGGCGCGAACGGGGGCGCACCGAACCAGGGCGGAGGCGGCGCGGGAAGCGCGTCGCTCGGGGGAGCTAGCGTCGGCGCCGGCGGAATCACCAGTGCCGGCGGCGAGCCAACCGTGAGCGGCGGCGGCGCGTCAGGGGCCGGCGGCGCCACCGTCACGATCGACCACGGTAGCTGCCCCGCGGGCGCGAAGTTCTGCATGCCCGGGGCCTGCTACGTCGCGAATCCCGCCAATGGTTGCGAGCTCGGAGTCGGTTGCGCGCCGTGTCCCATGGCCCCGGCGCATGGCGTCTCCACCTGCGTCAACGGCCTCTGCGCCGTGGCCTGTCTCTCCGGTTACTCGAACCAACAAGGCAACTGCGTGCCCGCCGCGCGTCCGGACTCCGGCATATAGCTCCCGCGCACCAGCGTATCGAGCTCGCGTCGATAGTCGCCTGAGGTTGCTCGATCAGCGATCGATGACAGCCATGTTCCCTTCGTTGTGACGCTCGCCGGCGGCCGGCGTGAGGTTGTTCAGCCGTTCGATCTGCTTGGCGCTCAGCTCGACGCGGTCGGCGGCCGTGTTCTCCTCGACGCGGGCTACGCGCTTGGTGCCGGGAATCGGAGCGATGTCGGCGCCCTGTGCGAGCAGCCAGGCCAGAGCGATCTGTGCCGGTGTTGCGCCCGCCTCGGCGGCGACGGACTGGACCTCGTCGACGATACGAAGGTTGCGTTTGAGATTCTCCCCGGTGAAGCGCGGGTTGGTCTTACGCCAATCATCGTCGGAGAGATCCTCCGCCGAGCGTATGTTTCCGGTGAGGAAGCCGTGGCCGAGCGGAGAGTAAGGAACGAAGCCGATGCCCAGCTCGCGCAATAGAGGTAGCAATTCGGCCTCCGGATCACGCGTCCATAGGGAGTACTCCGTCTGCAGCGCGGCGACCGGGTGCACGGCGTGAGCTCGGCGGATCGTGGTGGCGCCGGCTTCGGACAGTCCGAAGTACCTGACCTTGCCCTGCTGAGTCAGTTGCTTGATCGCGCCTGCCACGTCCTCGATGGGCGTGTTCGGGTCGACCCGGTGCTGGTAGTAGAGGTCGATGTGATCGGTGCCGAGCCGCTTCAGCGATCCATCGACCGCGGCGCGGATGTTCGCCGGGCTGCTATCGAGCTTGCCGGGACCGCCACCGGCGTGCGAGACGAGGCCGAACTTCGTGGCCAAAACGACTTTGTCGCGGCGGTCCTTGATGGCTCGGCCGACGAGTTCCTCATTGGTGTAGGGACCATAAATCTCGGCGGTGTCGAGATGTGTGACGCCAAGGTCGAGCGCTCGGTGGATGGCGCGAATCGACTCGGCGTCGCTCCCTTCGCCCACGTTGTAGTAGCCGGCCATCGACATGGCGCCGAGTCCGATGCGTGAGACGTCGAGGCCGCCGATATTCACGTGCTTCATGGCAACATGGCTCCGTTCTCTGAATGACGAGGAAAAAAGGCCTGCGCCGCGCTCAACGCCCGACGAGTCGCTGCAGGTGCTCCGGATAGCGAGCGCCGTGAACGGTGAGCTTCGACGCGCCGTCGTCGATCTCGCGGAGGTCGTCGGGGGTCAGCTCGAGTCGAGCGGCTCCGGTGTTCTCTTCGAGACGCGCGAGCTTCGTCGTGCCCGGAATCGGAACGATCCACGGTTTTTGCGCGAGGATCCAGGCGAGAGCGATCTGAGCCGGCGTCGCGTGCTTTCGTTCTGCGACCCGGCGAAGCAGCTCGACGAAAACCTGATTCGCTTTGCGAGATTCGGGCGCGAGGCGGGGCACGATGTTGCGGAAGTCGTTGCTGTCGAACTTCGTATTTTCGTCGATCTTGCCGGTCAAGAAGCCCTTGCCGAGCGGGCTGAACGGAACGAACCCGATGCCGAGCTCTTCGAGGGTCGGGAACACATCCACTTCGGGTTCTCTCGTCCAGAGTGAGTACTCGCTCTGCACGGCCGAAACGGGCTGGACCGCGTGCGCGCGACGGATGGTCTTCGCGCCCGCTTCGGACAGACCGAAGTACTTGACCTTGCCTTCGCGGATGAGGTCCTTCACGGCGCCCGCGACGTCTTCGATCGGAACCTCGAGATCGACCCGGTGCTGATAGAACAGATCGATGACGTCGGTCTTGAGCCGCGCGAGGGACGCCTCGGCGACCTGCTTGATGTGCTCGGGCCGACTATCGAGGCGACTCCATCGTGATGCGCCCTCGACCTCCGGTGCGAAACCGAACTTCGTCGCGATGACGACTTTGTCCCGGAACGGCGCGAGCGCCTCTCCGACCAGGACTTCGTTCGTGAACGGCCCGTAGACCTCGGCGGTGTCGAAGAACGTGACGCCTTGTTCGACTGCCGCCCGAATCAGCGAAATCATTTCTCGTTTATCGGCGGGCGGACCGAGGCCGAAACTCATTCCCATGCAACCGAGGCCGATGGCCGACACCTCGAGTCCTTGTGTTCCGAGTTTGCGTTTGGTGATCATGGGTTCTCCTTCGGTGAGCTGCGCCTCCGACCGCTGGGCCGCGCGCGCAGCGTCGGTCCCGCGACGAAGCTGAACATGCGCCCGCTTCGCCCTGCGGAATAGCCGCCCCGTAGCGGATGAGCTGTTAAGCAGAACTTGACAATGAAGCCCGTTCGGGTTCGGTTGGAGGCGTGAATACGGCTTCTTTCCCGCAGCTCGAGGCATTCCTGGCCGTCGCGCGCCTGCGGAGCTTCAGCAGCGCCGCGCGTGAGCTCGGCGTTTCCCGGTCGGCGATTAGCCAATCCGTGCGGCAGCTGGAGGAGCAACTGCGCGTCGTGCTGCTCGCGCGGACGACGCGCAGCGTGTCTTTCACCGACGCGGGGAGTCGCCTCGTGGAGAGCGCGGGGCCGGCGCTGGGACAAGTCGTCGCGGCGCTCACACAGGTCGCAGCTCAGCCCGGCGAGATCGTCGGTCGAGTCCGCCTGTCGGTTCCTCGCGTGGCCGTGCCGTTCGTCATCGATCCGGTGCTGCCCACCTTTCGGGCTCGTCACCCGCGCGTCGAAGTCGAGGTCGCGATCGACGAACGCTTCGTGGACATCGTCGCAGAAGGGTACGACGCCGGCGTGCGACTCAGCGAGGCCATCGAGCGCGACATGGTGCAGGTGAGGCTCACCGACGCGTTCCGCTTCGTCGTGGTCGGCGCGCCGGACTACCTCGCGCGTCACGGCACGCCCGAGCGCCCCGAAGACCTGCTGCGCCACGAGTGCATCACGTTCCGCTCGAAGACCACGGGCGCGCTCTACGCCTGGGAGTTCGAGCGGGGGCGCCGCACGTGGCGCGTGCCCGTGCGTGGCGGCGTCGTCACCAACGACGGCCCCGTGAGCGTCTCGTTGGCGGAGCGAGGCTTGGGGCTCGCGTACACCGCCGAGCCCACCGTGATGCAGCAGCTCGACACCGGTCGCCTGGAGCGCGTGCTCGAGCGCTACGCCCCCACGGTTCCCGGCTTCTTTCTCTACTTCCCGAGCCTCGCACAGCGCTCTCCGCCGCTTCGTCTGTTCGTCGAGGCGGCCAAGGAGCTCGCCGTGCGGGGAGTGAAGTGAACCGGACTCACCACGTATCGACGAAGCGTCGCTTCGGCGACGTTGCTGGAACCGACTCGAGCCCGCGGACGATGAACGCACGCGTCTCGGCCGGATCGATCACGGCGTCGAGTTCGAGGAGCTCGGCCATGTTCAGCGCCTTGCCGCGCTCGTACGCGATCTGCACCATCGACTGAAACGTCTGCTCGCGTGCGGCAGGGTCCTCGATGGACTCGAGCTGCTTCTTCATGGCGAGCCGCACGGCACCTTCGAGGTTCATTCCGCCGAATTCGCCGGTCGGCCACGACACGGTGAAGAACGGCGCGTGGAAATGCCCGCCGCTCATGGCTTGCGCGCCGAGGCCGTAACCCTTGCGCAGGACGATCGTGAAATACGGCACGGTGAGACTCGCCGCTGCGACGAACATTCTCGACACGTGCCGCACGAGCGCGGTCGTCTCCGCCTTCGGGCCCACCATGAACCCCGGCGTGTCGCACAGCGAGACGACGGGGAGCCCGAACGCGTCGCACAGCTGGAAGAAACGCGACGCCTTGTCGGCCGCGTCCGAATCGATGGCGCCACCGAGATGATGCGTGTCGTTTGCCACGACGCCGATGGGCCGGCCCTCGATGCGAGCGAGCGCGGTCACGACGCTGCGCCCGAAGTCGCGCCGTAGTTCGAGCACCGAGCCTGCGTCGGCGAGTGTCTCGAGGATCGGCCGGATCTTGTACGCGCGGCGGCGGCTCTCCGGGAGCGCGTCGCGGAGTACGGTCTGATCGGGCGCCGTGAAGTCGCGGAGCCGTCCTTGGAAGTACCCGAGGTACTTCTTGGCCACCGCGACGGCTTCGGGTTCGTCCTTGACCCGTACGTCGACGACGCCGTTCTTCGACTGCACGTCGATGGGTCCGATCTCCTCCGGCGCGAATTTCCCGAGGCCGCCGCCCTCGATCATCGCGGGCCCGCCCATACCGATGTTGCTGTTCTCGGTCGCGATGATCACGTCGGCGCAACCGAGCAGCGCGGCGTTTCCGGCGAAGCACCGTCCCGAAGCGATCCCGACGCGCGGGACGAGTCCCGAGAGCGCCGCGAAGGCCAGGAAACTCGTCGTGTCGAGCCCCGCGACGGTCGGCACGTCGATGTCGCCCGGCCGCCCGCCGCCTCCTTCGGCAAAGAGCACGATCGGCAAACGATGCGTCGCCGCGAGCGCGAGCATCCTGTCGAGCTTTCGGTGCCCGTAGTGCCCTTGCGTGCCGGCGAGCACGGTGTAGTCGTACGCGAGCACCATCGTTCGAGCGCGCTCCGAGTCGAAATCTGCGCCGTTCACGCTCGCCACTCCGCACAAGATGCCGTCCGCGGGACTCACGCGCGCGAGCTCGTCGTGATCGTAGCGCTGCTTTTGCGCCGCGAGGGCGAACGCGCCGTACTCGACGAAGGTCTTCGGATCGACCAGGTCCGCGATGTTCTCGCGCGCCGTCCGTTGCCCGGTCTTCCGCCGCTTTTGCACCGCGTCGGACCGCGCGTCGTCCGTCAACGCGAACAGGCGCTTCCGAAGCTCGGTAAGCTCGGGGCGAATCGCGCCGTCGGGTGTCGCGTCGCGGTCGTCGTCGTTCGTCGTGCCCATCGACGCGCGAGGCTATCGCACTCGCGGCTACCGGTCGCGGCTCGCGTCTCGGCTGGCGCTGCCCGCGTCCTTGCCGCCATCGCCCGCACCCGCATCCGGCAGATGGCCCGTCACCGTCGGCTGTCCAGGAACCTTGTAGGTGCAGGCCTTCTCGGGAGGCACCACGGCGAATTGTCCGAAGGGCGTGCTCTTCACCTCCTGATTGCTCAGGCACGCGGCAGCAATATTGAGCTGCGTGAGCTGATGCGTCGAGCTACCGCAGAACCCGTCGGGCTGACAGCACCCCGGCAACGCGGGGAGTGGTGGAATCGATGCGCCGGAACACGAGTCGTCGAGCAGGATCGGTTTCCCTCCGTCGGGCACGTCGATGACGCCGCCGTCGTGCACCGGAGGAGGCGGCGGTCCCGCTTCAGGGAAGTGGATCGGCAGGCTGCAGCCGGTCCTCGGGATGAGCGCATTCAGAGCGTTCGAGGTGGGGACGGCGCTGTAGTCGAGACCGCACGTGGAGGTGTCGACGCAGCACTCGGTGATTGCGGTGCTGCCGAGGACGCTCGTCGCGAAGCTGAGCGCTTGCCCGCACTTGGTCGTGTCGCAGCCCGTGACCGGTGCTCCGCCCGAGGCGGTCACTCCGGAGTTTCCGCCCGAGCCGCTGAGTCCACCGGAACCGCCGGAACCGGTCGCGCCATTGCCGCCGCCCGAGCTGCTGCACGCCGCAGCGACCACACCCAAGACGACCGATCCGTAAAGGCCAAGGAAATTTTTGATGTTCATCGATGAAGATCTCCGCGGCATACGAGCACGCGGCTGGCGTTACGGCAAGGTGGATGCGCTTCCCGAAGGCGCCGCATCCTTCGCGTCAAAGCGTTGGATGCGCCTGGATTTGACGCGAAAGGGATGGGAGCGTGTGTGAAAGACACACCCTGGCTCGGGGCGTCGGTCGACCCTGGATGCGCTCGCAGCTACGCTAGCGATCGATGAATCGTCGAGAAGTGACGGTGATGGGTTACTGCGCGCCTGGCTTCGAACCGGTGAGCGAGGCGTTCGTCCAAAACTTCCGCGATGGGCTCGAGGCCGGAGCCGCGACGTCCGTCGTCGTGGACGGCAACACCGTCGTCGACATCTGGGGCGGCACTACCGACGAGCACGGGAAGGAGCCTTGGGGACGCGACACGATCGTACAGGTCATGTCGACGACCAAGGGAATGACGACCTTGGTCGCCCATCTCTTGGTCGAACGCGGGCTTCTCGACCTCGACGCGCCTGTCGCGAAGTATTGGCCCGAGTTCGCCGAAGCCGGCAAGGGCGCGATCCCCGTCCGGTACTTGCTCACGCATCAAGCGGGGCTCGCCGCGCTCGATCAATTGCAGCCGCCGGGCGCGCTACAAGATTGGCAAGCGGTGACGGCCCTGCTCGCCGGGCAGAAGCCAGGATGGGAACCGGGAACGGCCTTCGGCTATCACGCCGTCACATTCGGCTTTCTCGTGGGCGAGGTGATCCGGCGGATTGCCGGCAAAACGGTGGGTCGCATGATTCGCGAGGAAATCGCCGCGCCGCTCGGTGTCGATTTCCAACTCGGGTTCGGCGACAGCGTGGATCCCCGGGTCGCGTTCCTGCTCGATCCGGAGCCCGCGCCGGAGGGGGTCATCGATCTGGTCAATGCCATCACCATGGATCCGTTCGGGCAGCTCAGCCGAGCGTTCCTCGTCGCGATCCCGACGCCGGACACGAGCTTCAACTCTCGCGGAGCGCGAGCGGCCGAAATGCCCGCATCGAACGGGCACACGAACGCCCGAGCACTCGCGCGAATCTACGGCGCGCTCGCTCGTGGCGGAGAAATCGACGGCACTCGGCTCTTGAACGCCGAAACCATCGCTCGCGCCGTGGAAAAGCAAGTGGGCGGCGTGGAGTGCGTGGACGGGCTCGAGATGCACTTCGGCCTCGGGTTCATGCTGCGGAGGCCTGATGCCCGCATCGTCGGATCCCGCTCCTTCGGCCACACCGGGTTCGGCGGCTCGATGGGCTTCGCCGATCCCGATCGAAAAGTCGGGTTCGGCTATGTGATGAATCAGCTTGGAAACTCGGTCTCGGACGAATTTTCGCGGTCCACCGGCGCTCGATCGCCGAAGCCCGACGCACGGGGGACGAACATTCTCCGAGCGCTCTACGGCGTGATTCGATGAGCCGCGTCGAATAGGGGCAGAGACTAGGGCCCGCGGTCCCTCGCCGACACCGCGTCGGGCGGCAGCGACGGACGCGCCAGGCGAGCGCCGCCGTTGATCCGCACTTGCCCGAGGTTTTCCTCGTGTTTCACGACGCGGGCGTCCTTCGCGAGCTCCGCGACGAACGTCTCGAAGGCCCGCGGTCGTTCTCCCCGCGAGAGACGTTCCCGGATGTCGTCTTTCACGTCGGACAGGGGACGGTCGAAGCCCGGGCGACGCTCGACGAGCATCAGGATGACGAAACCGCCGTCGGTGGGGATGGGGTCCGAGACATCGCCCACCGCTGCAAGAGAGAACGCCGCGTCGACGACGGCCTTCGGAAGTTGGGTCGTGTCGCGCTCGATGAATCCGACGTCGCCGCCTCGCGCTCGGCTCGCCGCGTCGTGGGAGTTCTTGAGCGCGAGATCGGCGAACGCCCGCTTGTCGGCACCGGCGCTCGTGCTCGCTCGGGCCGCACTCGCGATCGCGCCGGCGCGCTCGCGATCTCGCACGACGATCTCGCTCGCACGAACCGCGTCCTTGCGATGAAATTCGTCGGCATGGGCCGAGTAGTAGCTCTCGACGGCCGCATCGCTCACCGGATCGTGGCTCAGCTTGGAATCGAACTCGTGCGCGAGGAAGGTGGAGACCATGGCTTCCTTTTCGGCGCGGAGGACCGAGGGGTCCCGGTCGTAGCCGCGTCGCTTCGCCTCGGCCGCGAGCACCTCGAAGCGAACCATCTCGTCGAGCAACTCCTTTTTCTTCTCCGGTGAGCCGTACCGAGCGCGCAAGAACGGCGATTGCTCGTCGAGGCGCGTCTCGACGTCGGCGACGGTGATATCCGTGTCGCCGACTTTTGCCAGCACTGGCGACGCCCCGGCACTGGCCCGACTGCCGCTGCACGCCGGCGTCACGAGCGTCACGAAGAGGGCGAGCGCGCCCGAGGCGCCGAGCGCGAGAGCCCACTGTTCGATGAGTCGCTCCATCGCGCTCACGGCGTGGGGACGAGCGCGTCGGCGCTCGCGAGGAGCACCTGGGCCTGGCTGATCCAGCTCGCCGCTTGCGTCGCGTCGATGGGCTGGCTCCCGAAGGCGGCTCCGTCCAGCGCATCGCGGATCTGCGAGGCGAGGGCGTTGCGCTGCGCGGTGAGGTTCGCGATCGACGCCTCGGTGGCGGTGTACGTCGCGTCGCCGGAATCGTGGCTCGCGAGCGCCTTGGTCGAGGCAAGGAGAACGTCGCCCGCAAACTGCCCGAACGGCGCGTTGATCCGCTTGTAGTAGTCGCTGAGCGACTCGAAGGTCGTCTGGTTCGACCCGATGGCGGGAGGCACTGCGCCGGGCACGAGGGCCTGGGTGATCACGCGACCGTCGCCCTGGTACGTGTCGGACAGGCCGACGAGCGCGTTGATGGTCGGGCGCACGTCGGTGTGATCGGTGAACACGGTCTGGTCGGGTTGCGACGCGACACCGGGTCCGACGAAGCCGATCCAGGTTTGCCCAATTTCCTTCTGCACGTCGCCGTGGTTCCACGCGAACGTCGGCACGACGCAGGTCTCGCAGGTCGACGTCGGGAAGTCGGTCACGAAGTAGTTCGCGTTGGCGAAGAACGCGAAGGTGCCGTTTCGGGCCGGGTCGCCCGTGGTGAACATGTGAATCGCCTTCATGCCCGTTTGATCCGCCATCTCGGTGAGCACGTTGTCGGTCGCGCCGGTGTACGGGTTCACCGCGGTGACGCCGGCGATGGTCTGCTCGAACGCGCGCGCGTCGGGATCGGTCTGACCGAGCGCCCCCGCTCCCTTCTTCGCGAGGTAGAACGGCGGCGCGCTGTCGCCGTGAACCGTGAAGGTGTTCGGCCCCGTCGACGCGAGGAAGCTCGCGAAGAGCGACGGGAACTGATGCTGGACCAGGGTGTCGATGTTGGCGTTGATCTCGCCGATCTGGCCGGTCCAGTCGCAGGGCGTGTTGACCCCGTCGCACGTCGACGGATTCGGCGTGCCGCCCGCGAAGTGATCGCCCTCGTCCACCGTGATGACGAAGAGCGTGTTCGACTTGTCGAGCCCGTCGGCCGCGAGGCGCGCGAAGAAATTCGCGAACGCCTGGTCGTACGCCTGGAGTTGCTTCTCGTAGCCGGTTTGCCCCGGTCCGAACGCCTGCTGGCCGCTGCCGTCGAGGCCGTGGTCGTCGTGTGCATCGGAGATGTAGGCGTACGTGACTGGAACGCCGTGCTCGTGCATCGACGCGACGTACGCGAGGGACACCGCCGGGGTCATGCCGTTGAATCCCGGAAAGCCCGGTTGACCGAACGAATCGGTGATGGGGTTCCCGAGCATGTCGGTGAGCGGCACGGTCGCGTCTTTGCCGGTGAGCACCGGATCGACTTGCTGGGCACCGAAGAGGCCCTTGTGGCCGGCGTACCCGCCCGGCTCGTCGGGGAGCGCGTCGTTTTCGCCGGCGGCGCAGGTCGTCGAACCGGCGGCGCAGTGAATCGCGATCCCTTCGAAATCGGTGACCGCCTTGTTGCGGGCCGCGGAGCCCGACGCGGCACTCGCCGACGCTTGTGCTTCGGCGACCTGGGATGAGCCCGCACCGAACACCGTGAGGATATCGCCGCCCGTGCTGGTGCTCGTATTTTCGAGCTCCACGTTGGCGATCGCGACGCCGCCGACGTCGCACCCCGCGCGCGTGTACATGACCCACGGCGCCGGGACGTTCTTCCCGTCGGGGGTGACCATGTTCGGAACCCCTGCCGCCACCGTGTCCGTCCAGTACTGGAACGACGAGGGGAACGAGAAGGCTCCCGTGGGGCTCGTGCGAACGTAGCTGTTGGTCACCGTCTGGCCGTTCCGATCCGGGTAGACGCCGGTGAGCGACGACAAGATCCCGCCCGCGGTATGCGAGATCAGGATGGTGTGATCGTTCGCCATCATCGTTCCGTTGTTGCGGATGAAGTTGAGCAGGTGCGGCATCTGCTCGAGATCCGACGGAACGTTCGGCCGATCACGGGTGAGGTGCGTGTTGTCGAACTGGAGGTAGATCACGTGCTTGATGGGGCCCGCGCCGTTGCCGAGCGCGCACGTATTGCTCGCCGGGATCGCCGTGCAGTTCACCGTGACCGACTGGGTGTCGGCGCATCCCGCCGCCGGATCTCCGTCGGACACGGAGACGGTGAGCGTCGCGGGGCCGGGCGTGGTGCACGTGAACCGCGGCGTGGCGATGCTCGCGTTGGAGAGAACACCCGAGCTCGCGGTCCATTGATACGAGAGCGGGGACGGCCCGCTGTCGGCGTCTTCCGCCGAAGCGTTGAGTCCGACGGCTCCGCCCACCAGAACTTCCGTCGGATTGGCGGCGATGGCATCGATGACCGGGCAGACGTTGAGTGTGCCGTTCACGAGCACGCTGCCGTTTCGCGTTCCCTGGTGACAGGTGAGGTGAACGGAGACCGAGGTCACCTGATGCGCGGTGACGTTGAACGTCGCCGAGCCCGAACAGGCCTCCGTCCCGTCGCTCGAGGTCGTCGTCAGCGTGATCTCGAAGCCCGTCCCCGCCGGGATCGGCCCGATGGTGGCGCTGATGGAGCCGCTCTTCGAGACGTCGATGTTTCCCGTCTTCGTGAAGGAATGGGGGCCGGTGATCGAATACGCGACGGTGTCGAATTGGACGCCGCCCGCGTCGAGGGCGAGCGAGATGCTCCCTGCCGTCGTGGGGTTCACGGAGCCGGAACCCGTGGGCTCCTGGGACGACGAACACCCGACGGCAACACCGAGCGCCGCGACGACACACGCGAGAGAGATTTGGCGAAGCTTCATGGTTGGCTTGCCAACCCTTCAGCAAAGTCCTTGCCGTTCCTCGTGGACCGAGCGAGCCGCTGGAATCGCCGAGTGTCCAGCCGGTTCATCGCTGGTCCGCGTTCACGCAGCCGTCCGATGCATCTGAGATCGAGAAATGGCCCTCCGATTTTCGGAGAGTCGTCGTCGCGGGCGCTGAGCCATCATCGGTTTTCCGCGAGGCTTGCATCATGTCGGACCCAGAACGAATCGCGACGTCGATTGTCGCAACCAGGCGCTTGTTTCGGACGCGTCTAGGAAACGTCGTTGTCGGCGTCGCTACCGTTTCGTCAGTTGCCGTGACGCTTTTTCCCGGCGCGGCGCGCGGGGACACGCCGCGGGGTCGTCCCACGCCGGCGGCGCTCATCGACCTCGGCCGCGATCTGTTCTTCGATGCCCGATTGTCGGAACCCGAGGGGACGAGCTGCGCGAACTGTCACGATCCGAGCCGTGCCTTTTCCGGTAGCAACGGCTCGACGTTGGGCGTGCCGCGCGGCAGCCGTGCGGGGCACTACGCGCGTCGAACCGCGCCGTCCCTCCTCTACTTGAAGTACGTCCCCACTTTTCGGTTCTATCAAGAGGGAGACGATCCGACGCTCGCGCCGTTTGGCGGGCTCTTCTGGGATGGCCGTGCCGACACCGTCACGGCGCTCGCACGCCAGCCGCTCTTGAATCCCGATGAAATGAACGACCGCGACGGCGGCATGGTCGCCGCGAAGATTCGACGCGCGCCGTACGCGGCGGCATTCGAATCCGCCTTTGGAGCGGCTCTCGGCGACCCGGACGCGACGCTCACGGCGGTCGGCAGCGCGCTCGAAGCATTTTTGACGACCGACCGAATGGCGCCGTTCTCGTCTCGCTTCGATGCCTTCGTGCGCCATCAAGGTGAGCTCACGCCGCTCGAACGCGAAGGGCTCCGGCTGTTCCAGGATCCGTCGAAAGGCGCGTGCAGCGGATGCCACACCGTTTCGGAGAACGCCGGCGACCCCGCGGCCTCGCTGTTCACCGACTACGGCTACGACGCTGCGGGCGCGCCGCGAAACGGCAAGTTGCCGGCGCGCAAGCCCGACCTCGGCCTCTGCGAACGCACCGATCGCTCGACTCCGACGAACGCGCCCGAATACTGCGCCCAATTCAGAACTCCGTCGCTTCGCAACGTGGCAGTGAGGGCGTCGTTCATGCACGATGGCGCGTTCACGCGGCTGCGCGACGTGGTTGCGTTCTACGCGAGCCGCGACACCGATCCGCGGCGCTGGTATCCGTCCGGCATCAAGTTCGACGATTTGCCGGCGCGTTACCGCGCGCAAGTCAACGTGACGACTCCGCCCTATAACCGTCGCCCGGGGGATCCGCCCGCGTTGAACGAGCACGAAATCGACGCGGTCGTCGCGTTCCTCGACACGCTCACCGACCGACCGCTCGCCCAGTAATCAAGCGGGCTCAGAACGGAGTGAGCGCGACCCCGCGGAACGACGTGTTCGTCGCAGCGGTGGCGAGGACGGACGGCGTCGCGGTGAGGGTGCCCTCGAAACCGGTTCCGTCCGTGAGCGTCACGAGCTGTCCTCCGCCGGTTGCGGTGGAGCCGCCGTTGCGCGTTGCGAAGAGCGTCACGCTGCCGCCGGAGACGACGCCCGTGAGACCGCGGTAGGCGTCGGTGCTGCTTCCGATCGTGCCGGTCGCGATCCAGACCCCCGCTTCGAGCGAGTACTTCGTGATGCCGGCGGAGTCGTCGGCGACGTAGAGCGTGTCGAAGCCCGGCGTCGTGTCGAGGTCGGCGAAGAAGAAGCCGTACGGGCTTCCCGTGCCCGTCGCGAAGCCGGGAAGATTCGTGATGGTCTGTCCGGCCGTCGTCGGTGTTCCCGAGCCGACCGAACCGAGGCGAATCGTCGAACCCGAGGCGTCCGATACGTAGAGCTGAGCGCCGAAAATTTCCGCTTGGCGGAGGTTGTTCACCGTGGTGCTGAGCTGCGTGAACGCCGACCCTCCGCTGCCGAGCGTCGTGGAGGAGACACCTCCGGCTGCACCGGTGAACCACAGACTCACGCCGTCCGTGCTCACCGCCGAGCGAATGTTGTTTCCACTGGCGGCCGCCAAGGCCGTCGTGGTGTCGACCGCGCCCGTCGCGTCGAGCAACCCGACGACGCGCGCGACGGGGGTCGCGCCGGTCGACGAAGTTCCGGCAATTCCGGCCGTGCCGACCGCGGCGTCGTATCCGGTGAAGAGCACGTGCTTCCCGTCGGTCGAGCGCGTGATCAGCCCTTCCGACGTCGCAATGCCGCTCGCGACGAGCCGATGATTGGCGCCGCTCACCGCCGTGGGAAGCGCGATGGAGCGAACGAGCGCGCCGGTCGCCGAGAACTCGTCGGCGAAGACCGGGTTGGCCGCCGACGTGAGCGCCACCGAGCCGTCGCCCACTCGATAGACGACCAACGAGGCGACCGGCGTTCCGCCTCCGGCGTCTCCGCTCGAGCCCGCTGTTCCGCCCGTCGCGGGCGCGCCCGAATCCACCGACGTCGTGCCGCCCGTCGCGGTCGTGCCGCCCGTCGCGGTGGTTCCACCGGTCGACGTCGTGCCGCCCGTCGCGGTGGTTCCACCGGTCGACGTCGTGCCGCCCGTCGCGGTGGTTCCACCGGTCGACGTCGTGCCGCCAGCGCTGGCATCGGGGGCGCTCGTCGTGCCGCCCGTCGCGGTGCTGCCCCCGCTCGACGTCGTGCCACCGGTGCTGATTGTGCCGCCCGTGCCGCCGCCTGCGTCCGGCGCCGTGCAAACCACGACGACGGAGCCGGTTGCCGCGCAGTCCGGCGTGGGATCGCCGTCGGACGCCGTCACGGCGATCGTGAACTGTCCGGCTTGCAAGCACGTGAAGGTCGGCGATTGAACGGACGGATTGCTGAACGATCCGCTCGTCGTGGTCCATTGATAAGCGAGCGGCGACGGCGCGTTGTCGGGGTCGCTCGCTTCGAGTCCGAGGGTGACCGTTCCACCCACGGAAACCTGAGAGGGCGTCGCGGACACTCCGTCGATGACCGGGCACTGATTCAACGTCCCGTTCACGAGGATGCTGCCCGTGTGAGAGGCGACGTGGCACGTCAAGTTGACGGTGACGCTCGTCGTGTGCTGAGCGACGACGTTGAAGGTCGCGGAGCCGGCGCAGGTCGTCGTCCCGTCGGGCGACGTCGCGGTGAGTTGAATCGTGAATCCCGTGCCGACGGGGATAGGCCCGATCGTCGACGCGATCGTGGTGCTGTGAGCGACGTCGATGAAACCCGTCTTGGTGAAGCCCGCGGGTCCGGTGATCACGTAGTTCACCGTCTCGAGCATTTCACCGCCGGCGAGCGAGAGCGACAGTCCGCCCGTTCCCGTCGGGTAACTCTCGGCGGGGTCGCCGTGATCCGCTCCGCTGCTGCAAGCAGCCGGAACGAAGGCCAGCGCGGAGACGATGGCGGCAAGTGTTGCGAAACGGGGCCTTACGGATTTCGAATGGCGCACGATGGTCGTCCTCGCGTCGGCAATGGAGTTGCTCGGGCGGTGACTCGGCTTTGCAAACGAAAGGCCACGTCGGAATCGTCGGCGACCCGCTGCTTTTCGGCGCGAACCGAGCGATCGATCCGCGCGCGCCACGAGCCGACCCTCCGATTTTCGGAAAGACGGTCACGGCTTCCGAAGACGCCAATGAGACGGGCGAGGAGAGCGACGCCGCGGGGGGCTACCGAGTTGCGTCGCAAGGCTGTCGATGCCGACACAAGGCAGCGTGCCAAAAATGGCACTCCAATGGATGCGATTGCTCAAGTGATCGGCCATCTGTGGCAGTTCACTGCGACGCGTCGAGTGCTGCAGTTCGTTTATGGAATCGACACTTGCTCCGTGCGCGAACCGTCGTGATAGTCGATGCCGGGTGTGGTGCCTCGAGGACGCGAGTCTCGAGTGCTGGAGGAATATTGCGATGATTGGGCCTTCGACCAGCGCGAGGAAATGGAAAACCGGTATCGGTCGACGACGCCGCTTGGAACGCCGGCTGAGCGCGTGTTGGACGCCGTTGTGGTTCGTGCTGGCCTCGTTTCTCGCGAGCTGCGGTGGAACTGCGCCGAGCGACGCGCCGGAGCTGGGGCAGACGCATGAGGCGGTCGGTGGAGCGACGGTGTCGTCGTTCTCGCCCATGGTGGCTCAGCAAGGCGCGACGGTGACCGTGACGGGCAGCGGCTTCACCGGCGCCACGGCAGTCGCGGTCGGCGCGGTCACCGCCTCGTTCACGGTCGCCAGCGATACGTCGCTGTCCCTCGTCGTTCCTGCGGGCGCCATCTCCGGAGTTCTCTCCGTCACGACGCCGGTCGGATCCGGGACGAGCGCGACGGCGTTGAAGATCGCTCCCCGCATCGACGCGTTCACTCCTACGAGCGGTGCGGCAGGCACTTCCGTCACGATCACGGGCGGTGGATTCACGGGAACCACGCAGGTGAAGTTCGGCACCGTCGTCGCGTCGTTCTCCCTCGTGTCGGATTCTCGGATCGACACGAGCGTGCCGGCGGGCGCGGTCAACGCGAAGATCACGGTAAAAAACGCCGCCGCCACGGCGACGAGCGCCGCGTTGTTCACGGGTGCGGCTCCCACCGTGACGAGCTTCACTCCGACGACGGGTGCGCTCGGGAAGCTCGTCACCGTCACGGGGTCCGGATTCGCGAACGTGCTCGATGTCTCGTTCGGAGGCGTTTCGAGCACGTCGGTAACCCCGGTCAGCGCGACGTCGCTCAAGGCGACGGTGCCCGCCGGCGTGGCGAGCGGACCGATCGCCGTCACCACGCCACTCGGCACCGGAACGAGCGCGAGCTCCTTCGGTGTGTTGCCGGCCATCACGAGCTTCTCTCCCACGGTCGCGTATGCGGGAACCTGGGTGACCCTCACCGGAAGTGGCTTCTCGGGAGTGACCTCGGCGACGATCGCAGGCGCCCCTGCGTCGCCCCTGATCAACTCCGACACGAGCATGCAGCTCTTCGTACACACCGCCGGCACCGGAAAAATTGCCGTCACGAACGCGTTCGGAACCGCGGTCAGCGCAGGAACGATCACCGCTCCGGGCCCTCCGACGTGCTCGTCGTTCTCGCCAGCCAGCGGGATCGCGGGTGCCACGGTGACGATCACGGGGACGAACCTCCAGGGTGTGGACTCCGTGACGTTTGGCGGCGTGGACGCCGCGGGGTTCACGCTGGTGAGCGCGACGACCGTGAGAGCAGTCGTTCCGCTCGGCGCCGCGGGCGGTCCGATCGCGGTGAACACCCCGTCCGGCACGGCGACGAGCGCCGGCGCGTTCGTGGTCTTGCCGCACATCGCGTCGTTCTCGCCGAACGCCGCGCTTCCCGGCACGACGACGGTGACGGTGCTCGGAAGCGGATTTTCGGAAGCGACCAGCGTCGTGGTCGGAACCGTTGCTGCGTCGTTTACGGTGATCGACGATGCGACGTTGAGTTTCGTAACGCCCGGCGGGGCGACGACCGGCAAGATCGCGGTGACGACGCCGTCGGGGACGTCGACCACCACCGCGAATCTCAGTGTCACGACGGTCGTCCGTCCGCTCGCGGTGAGCGTCGTCGGGGCGGGAAACGTGTCCTCGTTTCCTCCCGGAATCGCCTGTGGCGCCGACTGCGCGGAGTCGTATCCGTCGGGGCAGGTGGTGACCCTCAGCGCGGTGCCCGGCACGGACCATGAGTTCGCGGGATGGAGCGGCGCGTGCACCGCCAAGACGCTCTCGACGAAGGTCACGCTGTCCACTGCCCGGTCCTGCGTCGCGACGTTTCAGGCCGCCCCTCGCCACTACGTCCAGATCTCGGCGAACGGTACGCACAGCTGCGGCATCTTGCCGAGCGGCGAGCTTCGATGCTGGGGGGCGAACTTCAACGGAGAGTCGGCGCCCCAATCGGGGACGTTCGTCGAGGTCGCCGCGGGCCACGACGCGACCTGTGCGATCCGGACGGACGGGACGATCGGCTGTTGGGGGTCGAACACGTACAATCAATCGTCGCCGCCGAGCGGACAGTTTTCGTCTGTCATCGCCGGCGTCTATCACTTCTGCGCCCTCGGAAGCGACGGAGGGACCACCTGTTGGGGCTACAACGCGGATGGTGAGTCGTCGCCTCCAGCCGGCGCGCTCACCGAACTCGCAGCCGGTGCTCATCACTCGTGCGGCATCCTTTCGAACGGCGCGATCGCCTGCTGGGGCGACAATAGCGAGGGGCAATCAGCCGCGCCGACGGGGCAATTCGAGTCGATCTCCGCAGGTTCGCAGCACACGTGCGCGATCCGCAGGGACGGCATCACCGTCTGCTGGGGCTACGATTTTTACGGCCAAGCAACACCGCCATCGATCCCCTTCCGCGAGCTGTCCTCCGGAGGCGACTTCAACTGCGGTATCGGCGTGGACGATGCAGTGTCGTGCTGGGGCTCGGCGTCCGTTGAGCAAGAGACCATCCCCGCCGTTGGCTTTTCGTCGCTCTCGGTGGGGGATTGGGGGCACACGTGCGGAATTGGCGTCGATGGAATCGCCCGCTGCTGGGGTAACGACGCCTCAGGCGAATCGACGCTACCCGGGGGGACGTTCGTGGCCGTCGCCTCCGGTTCCCAGCACACCTGCCAGCTCGATTCGTCTGGGGCATTGCATTGCTTTGGATCCGACTTCAACGGCGAAACCGAACCGCCGAGCGGTGTCTTCACGACGCTCGATGCGGGCCTCTACAACGGCTGCGCGATCCGCACGGACGGCACCGTCGCGTGTTGGGGAGGGAACGACGTCGGTCAATCGTCGCCGCCGGCGGGGACGTTCCACGCGCTCGCCGCCGGTGGAAATCACCAATGCGGCCTGCACGAGACGGGCGCTCTCGATTGCTGGGGAGATCAGTTTCTTGGACTGACGCCTCCAACGGGGGACGCGTTCACGGCCCTTGCGGTCGGGAGCAACTTCGGGTGCGGCATCGGCGCCAATGGCGGTATCCGGTGTTGGGGGAAGAACGATCAGGGACAGGGAGCGCCACCGATCGGCGTCTTCACGGCCGTCGCTGCGGGACAGACCCATGCTTGCGCCCTTCGCGCGAGTGGAATGGTCGCGTGCTGGGGCTCGAACGCTCACGGCGAGGCGACGGCCCCGAGCGGAACCTTCACCGCGGTCACCGCAAACGACTCCGACACCTGCGCGATCACGACGGCCGGGGCACTCGTGTGCTGGGGTGACGGCAGCTCCCGGATCACGACGCCGCCGACCGGCACGTTCTCGACGGTGAACATCGGCAGCGGTTATGCCTGCGCGATTCGGACCGATGGGCGCGAAGTGTGTTGGGGCGACGCCGTGCGCTGAAACGTCGTTCGACTCTCCGTCCAAATGCCCGCGATCGTCGTGCGAGCGACGCCGCCAGAAACGGACTCGACCGGCGGACGTGGTAGAAATGTCGACGGACCATGGAAGGGAGCTCCGGCGACGCGGATCCGCCGTACATCATGTCGGCGTATTTGCGCGGCTTGTTCGATCATCTGCGCGCGCGGGGCGCCCCCGTCGAACCGGTCTTGGAAGTGATGGGGCTCTCCGAGCGCGAGCTGTTCGATCCGGAGCGTCGCATCGAGCATTCGCTCCAGAACGCGATCTTCGAGGCGGCTGAGCGAGTCACCTCGGACGAAAATGTCGGCCTTCACGCGGGCGAGGCGACTCATCTGATGCACTTCGGCATCGGCGGAATGCTCGCGATGACGTGCAAGACCCTTCGCGAGCTCATCGACGTTCACGTGCGGTTCCAGCGCCTCATCAGCACCGGCGCTTCGATGCGCTACGTCGAGGTCGGCGACGAGCTCGTCGGGGAAGTGACGTTCGTCGATCCGACGCCGCTCTCGCGCCATACCCTGGAATACACGCTCGCCTCGCACATGACGCTCGCGCGCCTCATGACGGGTCTGCCGGTCACTGCGGCGCGGATCGACGTCATGTTCGAGGCTCCCGCGGACCGTTCGGAGCTCGAGCGAGTCGTCGGATGCCCCGTTCGATACGGCTGCCCGCAAGAGCGCATCTACTTCCCATCGTGCGTCCTCGACTGGCCGCTCGTCATCGGTGACAGCGCCGCGAGACCCGCGCTCGAGTTCGAGGCCGAGCGTCGTCTGGAGTCACTTCGTCCTCGGCTGGCCGACGATGACCCGGAAATCGCGGCGTTGAAACGATTCGTCGTCGAGCGGTTGCACACCAGCCGCTCGAGTGTCGACGACGCCGCTTCCGCGCTCGGGATTTCCGCGCGCACGTTGCAACGGAAGCTCGAAGCGCGCGGCTCGAACTACCGACGCGTCGTGGACGAGGTGCGGCGCGAGTTGGCGCAAAAATACATCGTCACTCCCAGCCTCTCGCAAGTCGATATCGCCTACTTGCTCGGTTTCTCGGAGCAGAGCGCGTTCCATCGCTCATTCCGTCGCTGGTTCGGCGCGACGCCCGGCGAGTACCGCGCGCGGCGGTTGCAGTTGGAATAGTGCAATTGCCGCGCATTGTGGTGGCGCGGAAATCCAATCGAGTGACGTCCTCGAGCAATACGCCCTGTCCGTTCGCGTGCGAGGTTCTCGCCTCACAGCGAGGTCGTTCAGAATGCGTACGGAAGCCAACACACACCGCCCGTCCACGGGGACTTTCTTTTCACGTCGCATTCCCCAAGGAGCGGCGCTCACGGTCACACTCGTGCTCTCGAGTGGCTGCGGCTCAAACAGTGCGAGTGGGAACGACGGAAGTGGCGGGGGCACCAACTTCGGAACCGGCGGTGTGAGCGTCGGAAATACCGGTGGAAGCGCCGGCGGAGGTGCCCCGAGCTCTGGCGGCATCACGTCGGGTTCGGGGGGCAACCCATTCGTGGGTTCAGGCGGAACCGCGGCGAACGGCGGCACTCCGGGTTCTGGCGGCACGCTTTCTAGCAACGGCGGGACGGCTGGCGGCGAAGGAGGCTCTCCGACCGGTGGAAGCTCGAACATCGACGGCGGTGGCGGCGCTTCCGGTTCGACGAGCGATGCGGGCACGGCTCCTTGCGTGAAAGGAAAAGTGAAAGGAAGCGAGGTCGTCATCATCGGCGACTCGTACGTGCAGATCCCCGGCACCCTCGAAGGCGACATCGAGACGCTGGCCCGCATGGAAGGTGCGCTCGGATCGACGGAGACCTATCGCAACTACGCGGTCAGCGGGACGTCGCTCGGCAACGGCCAGATCCCGTCCCAATACACGTCGGCCAAAGCGGCCAACCCCGACATCAAGGTCGTCATCATGGACGGCGGCGGCAACGACGTCCTTTTGTTGAATTCGCAATGCTTGAGCGCGAACCCCACGTCGAGCAACGCAAGCTGCGTGATGACCGTCGCCAACGCCATCTCCGCGGCGCAAACGCTCGCGGCGCAGATGGCCGCCGACGGCGTCGAGGACCTGGTGTATTTCTTTTATCCGGAGGTGCCCGCCGTGACCGGCGACGTCCTCAGTTATTCGGAACCCAAGGCCCAAGCCTTCTGCGATGCGTTGACGAAACCGCGCTGCCATTTCGTCTCGACCAGGGAGGCGTTCGCCGGCAAGACGGCGCAGTACATCGGCCTCGACGGCATTCACCCGACGACAGCGGGCGCACAAGTCATCGCCGGGCTGATCTGGGACACGATGCAAAAGTATTGCATCGCGCAATGATCCCGGGTGAGGGGCGACGTAGTGCGCGCGTGATCGCACCCTCAATGCAACGGCCGGCGCTTCAGGACGCCGCCCACCGCGTCGTCGATGTGGTGCTGAACCACGAAGGCTCGAGGGTCCACTCGAGCGATCTCGCTCCGCAGCCGAGGCAACTCGAGCCGTGTCACGACGGTGAAGACGATGTCCCCCTCGGTGCGCTGCTCGGTGGTCCCGTAACCACGTTTTCCCCGGTAAAGCGTGACACCGCGACCGAGCTCTTCGGTGACGACGCGACGAATCTCTTCGCTCCGTTCGGAAACGATGGTGACTCCGGTGTACTGCTCGATGCCCGAGACGATGAAGTCGAGCGCCTTGGAGGCAGCGACGTACGTCAGGATCGAATAGAGCGCCGGCGTGACGCCGAGAAAGAAGATCGCCGCGCCAAAGATGGCGACGTTCAGGAGCAACACGACGTCGCTCACTTTGAGGAGAGGCGTCCGGCTGCTCACGAGCAACGCGGCGATCTCGGTGCCGTCGAGGACGGCTCCGCCGCGCATGGCGAGACCGATGCCGGCGCCGATGAAGACGCCACCGAACACGGCAGTCAGGAGCAGATCGGGAGTGACGTCGGGGTAGGGCACCACCGCGAGGCAGATCGTCAGTCCGCCCATGGCGAGCGCGCTCTTCAACGCAAACGTGCGGCCGACCAATCGATAACCCGCGGCGATGAACGGGACGTTGATGATCGGAATCGAAAGAAAGAGCGGCCACTTGAAGACGGTCGCGAGGAGCATCGAAATGCCAGTGACCCCACCGTCGATGAAGTGACTCGGTAGCAAGAACCCTTTCAGTCCGAACCCCGCCGACAAGATGCCGAGGACGATGAACGAAGCATCCTTCACGCCTCCGACCACGCCGGTCTTGTTCTCGCTCATCCCTTTGCCTTTCCGCGATCGTCCCGGAACGCTCTCGGCGTTGCCGGCGCACCTCCTCTACAACACTTCGTAGAACCGAACGACGGCGGCGTTCGGCAATCGTTCGGCCTGACCGATGAACAGCGCGGCGTTCAGCCAGGCGTAGCGGCTCTCGAGCGGCGTCTCGAATTGCGCGCAGGTTCGAAAGTAGTATTCGGACGCAGGCACTATCTCGCCCCGGGTCAGGCGCTCGACGACTTCGGCCGATGCGCGCCGGAGGCCGCGGTTGACGACCACGATGGGCACGCCGTCGTCCGTCTCGAGCACGTACCGCGCTTCGAGCTCGAGCACGCCGTCGGGTCGAACGAACTGGTGGTCTTGTCCCGACGGAAGAACGCGGCCGCGAACCCGGGGCCCCTCGAACGTGCCCCCGATGATCGGCACGACTCGACGAAAGCCGTGCGAGCTCGGCCCCACGACGATCATGTCGCTCAAAAGGACGTGGGCTTCGAAAGCGAGCTCGGTTCGGATCATGACTTCGGCTCCTTGGTTTTAGGGGGCACCTTCGTCGTCACGCTCGGTGCTGGTCGAGAAACGGGGCGACGCTGGCGTTGAACGCGGCCGGCCGATCGACGTTCGACAGGTGACCTGCGCCGTCCAGGACGACCAGCGTGCTCCCCGAAATTCGCGCTTCGAGCAATCGAGCATCGACCAGTGGAGTGGACACATCCGCCGTACCCCCGATGATCAGGGTCGGCGCGACGATGCGCGACAAATCGGCAGTGACGTCCGCGATCGCGAGCGCGGCGCACGCCGCTCGATATCCTGCCGCGCTCGTTCGGCCGACCACTCGCTCGAAGTGAGCAAACTTCGCCGGCTCGGCAGTCTTGAAGTCCGGCGAGAACCATCGCGGGACCACCGCTTCCGCGAGCCGACTCATGCCGAGCGAGTCGACCGCCAGGATGCGGTCGCGCCACCCTTCGGCCGAGCCGATCTTCGCGGCGGTGTTCGCCGCGACCAACGCGCGCACGCGCTCCGGATGACGCGCCGCAAGCCACAGTCCGACGATGCCGCCGAGCGATACGCCGCAATACGCAAACCGATCCACCCCCGCGCGATTCGCGGCGTGGAGCACGTCGCTCGCCATCGCGTCCAGCGTGTACGGACCTTCGGGCACCGGCGACGCCCCGTGACCGCGGAGATCGACTCGGACGACGCGATGAGACGCTCGGAGCACGTCGAGCTGCGGTTCCCACATCGAGCGATCGGTTCCGAGCGAGTGCCCGAGGATCACCACGGGAGCGCCGTCGCTTCCGCTCGCGTCCCAGTCGAGCTCGACGGATTCGATGCTCACGTGCGACCGGTTCCTCGCAGACGACGATGGCGTTCGACGACGCGCGCGACCAACCGATCGGCCGCGTTTGGATCGGGCAACGTCGCGCCACCGAGGTTCTTCGCGGCCTGCTGGGGGTCGAACGTCAGCGCCATCACCGCGTCGCGAACCGATGACAGCGCGGCGCTCGCGGTGTGGAACACCAGCGGCACCGCGAACCACTCGACCTGAAGGCTTCCCGCCGCTCGCTCGAGCTCGTGCGGGGGCGCTGCCATCACCATCGTTGCCAGCCCCTGACAGGCTCGCGCGGCGGCAAGCGCACGGATCGCGGACATTGGATTTTCCTTGTGCGGCATGCTCGACGAGCCGCCGCCCGGTAGACGAATCTCGCCGAGCTCGGGTTGTGACAAAAGGACGAGATCGGCCGCGATCGTCGCGGCGGTCGAGAGGGCTCGTTCGACCAGCGATAGGGTCGTTTGAACGGGGCCGCGATCGGTGTGCCACGGGATGCGCGGCACCGACAAGCCGAGGTCGAGCGCGAACGCGTTCACGACGGTGTCCGCGGCGTCGCCGAAACTCGCCAGGTCTCCGACCGGACCGCCGAGCTGAACCGGCAAATGAGCACGAGCCGCGTCGAAGGCTTCGAGCGATTCGAGCATCGGTTCGAGCCAGCGCGCGACTCTCGACGCGAATCGGATGGGCAGCGCCGGGCGCATCAATGTGCGGCCCATCACCCAATCCGTCGGGTGCCGTTCGATGAGCGACGCGAGCCCCTGAGCAAGTTCCTCGATGAACGTCGAGAGCACGCCGAGCGCGTCCCGCATCTGGAGCATGGTCGCGGTGTCGATGATGTCTTGCGACGTCGTGCCGTAGTGGAGAAACGACACCTCCGTCGCGTCGAGTCGTGTTCGTAGATGGCCGAGCAAGACCACGATGGGGCTTCCCGCGCTCCAGCCTTGCTGGAGCAACAGCGCCGCGTCGACGTCGAGCGTCGCGCAGGCGTTTTCGATGGCACGTGCCGCCGCCTCCGGGATCAGTCGGGCGGAGGCCGTCGCGCGGGCGAGCGCTGCTTCGACGTCGCAGAAGCGACGCACACGCGCCTCGGCCGACCAGATGGATCGCATTGCGGCCGTCGAAAATCCGGGATCGAAGTCGGGCCGCGCGTCCATGAGCCGAGCTCCGTGTTACTCGAAAACGAAGAACACGGTTTCGTCGTTTCCTTGGAAGCGAATGTCGAAGCGGTACGTCGGGGTCCGGTCGCTCGAAACGAGGTGAGCGAGGAGCGTACTGCGACGCGCTTCGGGAACCCGCGCGAGCACGAAATCCGCCGCGTTGGCGTCCGTCTCTTCGGCGAAATAGAGCCGCGTGAACGACGGACGCAGCATGCCGCGCCCCTGCACGATGAGACTGAGATGCGGCGCTTGAGACGAACCGTCGGGCGCGGGGACGCGCCCCGGCTTCGTCGTTTCGAACCAGAACCGTCGCGTCTCGAGATCCACGGGAGCCCGCCCGAACCCGACGAAGCCGGGGGTCAGCGGCACATCGACTCGCGGGTCGTCCGGGTGGCGGAAACGGCCGTGTGCGTTCGCTTGCCAGATCTCGACGAGCGCGTCTTCCATGGGCGCGCCGTCGGCGTCGAGGACCTGCCCCTCGACGCGGATCCTTCCGGGTGCGCTCGCGGGGACGAGCTGGTTCTGGCCAGGCGTGAAGAGCCGCATCGCGTAGTACGGCCCCACGGTTTGCGACGGGGTTGGCCTCAGCGACGCCACGTGCTCACCTCCTCGCGCGGAGTCTCTTCGACGCCCGCGAGCACGATGTCGAAACGGTAGCCGAGCGCCCAGTTCGGCATCGTCACCGAGTGATCGTACGCCGCGACGAGACGGCCGCGCGCCGACTCCGGCACGGCGTGAAAGATAGGATCGAGCGGCAGGAGCGGATCGCCGGGGAAATACATTTGCGTCACGAGCCGAGTCACCAGGGCTGGGCCGAGCACGGAAAAGTGCACGTGAGCGGGACGCCACGCATTGTCGTGATTGCCCCACGGATACGGGCCGGGCTTCACCGTCGTGAACCGATAGACGCCGGCGCCGTCGGTCTTGCACGCGCCGTGACCGACGAAGTTCGGATCGCGGGGGGCAGGAAAATCTCTTTCTCGAGGATGCGCGTAGCGACCGCTCGCGTCGGCCTGCCAGATCTCGACGAGCATGCCCGCGACGGGTGTGCCGTTTTCGTCGAGGACGCGTCCGGTCAGAATCGAGCGTTCGCCGATCGCCGGGCTCCCGGTGTGCGCGTTCGTCGTGAGATCCGCGTCGTCGTCGGCGAGCGCCGAAACCACGGGGCCGGGCCCGGTGATTTCCGAGATCGTCTGAGGTACGACGATCGCGTCGAGCGCGGGTGACCGTTTTACCGTCGAGCGATACGCGGCGTGCGAAAACGGCGGATGATCCGCCGCGGACGGTGTCTTGTATCGCTTCAACGCGACGCCCCGCGGATTGCCTTGGCCCTCGCGAACGCCCGATTCGCCGCGGGTGCGCCGGCGTAGGCCGCGACGTGACGAAGCACCTGCGCGAGCTCGCCGTCCCCGACGCCGGTGTTCGACGACGCCCGGAGATGGAGGTCGAGCTCCTCCGACCCCAGCGCCGCCAAGATGGCGATCGTGATCATGCTCCGCGTCTTTCGATCGAGCCCAGGATCCGCCCAGAGATCCCCCCAAATGGCCTCGGTGATCCACTTCTGGAAATCTGCGTCCAATGGGGTGGTCGCGGAGAGGGCGGCGTCCACGTGCGCGTCGCCGAGCACTTCGCGACGGACGCGCATTCCCCGTTCATGACGTTCCGACATCGCGTCTCCTATCCGATCGAGCACGGCCTACGTAGTTTTCTGCGAACGCGGTCTGCGCCGCCACCGAGCTTCGAAGATACGAGAATTCGGCCCGGCGGAGTTGCAACGAAAATGCGTCCTCGCTTTTCCCGCGGTGGAGCAAGGAGGTCATCCACCAGGAAAACCGCACCGCGCTCCAGACGCCCTCGAGGGCTCGGCGCGAATACGAGTCGAGGAGGGTGGGTGACCGTTCGCGATAAAAAGCTCCGAGCGCCTCCGAGAGCAGCACGACGTCGGAGACGGCGAGGTTCAATCCCTTCGCGCCGGTCGGCGGAACGATGTGCGCCGCGTCGCCCGCGAGGAACACGCGCCCGTATTGCATCGGTTCGACGACGAAGCTCCGGATCGGCGTGAGCGACTTTTCGATCGACGGGCCGGTCACGAGGCGTTCCGCGGCGTCTTTCGGCAAGCGAACGCGGAGCGCGGCCCAGAACCGCGCGTCCGGCCAGTTCTCGACGGCGTCGTCCAAGTCGCACTGGAGGTAGTAGCGCGACAATTGGGGGTTTCGCATCGAGCAGAGCGCGAAGCCGTGGTCGTGGTCGGCGTAGATCAGCTCGTCGCTGACCGGCGGGGTTTCCGACAGGATCCCGAGCCACCCGAACGGAACCGTGCGCTCGTAAGTCGTCAGCAACGACGCCGGGATCGCGGATCGTGAAACGCCGTGGTGGCCGTCGCAGCCCGCGACGAAGTCGGCCCGGATCGTGTGGCGTGTGCCGTCCTTCGTGTAAGTGACCTCCGGGGTGGTCGAATCGGCGCCGGAAATCGCCACGTCCGAGACGTGTTCGACGAGGGTGCCGGCGGCCTCGTCGCGAGCGCGAAACAGGTCTTTTTGTAGCTCCGTCTGACCGTAAACGGTGACGGCTTGCCCCGTTCGTTCGACGAAATCGATCCGCAGGCTCTCGCCTCGGCTCGCCACGGTGACGCCGCGATGCACGAACCCTTCGCGGCTCGCCCGTTGGCCGAGGCCGGCGGCTTTCAGAACGTCGACGGTGCCTTGCTCGAGCACGCCGGCGCGAATGCGTGACAGGACGTGCTCGCGCGACCGAATTTCGAGCACGACGTTTCCGATGCCCTGCCGGTCGAGCAAATGCGCGAGCAAGAGACCGGCCGGCCCCGCGCCGAGGATCACCACCTCGGTGCGGTCGTTCACGGAGCGACCGCGCCTTCGCTCTTCGCGCCGAAGAGTCCCCGCGCGTTCTCCTTCAAGATGAGGGGCTGCACTTCGGGACGGAACCCCGCGTTCTTGAAATCGTCCACCCAGCGATCGGGCGTGATCAGCGGAAAGTCGGAACCGAAGAGCATCTTCTTTTTCAGTTGCGTGTTCGCGTGCTGCACGAGCTCCGGCGAAAAATACTTCGGCGACCACCCGGAAAGATCGATGAACACGTTCGGCTTGTGGAGGCACACCGAGAGCGCTTCCGACTGCCACGGCCACGACGGGTGCGCGATGATGATCGGCATGTCCGGAAAATCGACCGCGACGTCGTCGATGTGAATCGGATTCGAATATTTGAGACGAAGGCCGCCACCGCCGCGCATCCCGGTCCCGATCCCCGAATGGCCGCTGTGGAAAATGGCCGGAAGGCCCGCCTCCGCGATCACCTCGTAGAGCGGGTAGGCGAGCCCACGATCGTTCGGGAAGAAGCCCTGCACCGTCGGGTGAAACTTGAAGCCGCGGATCCCGAAGTCCGCGATGAGCCGTCGCGCCTCGCGCGCGCCGAGGCGACCCTTGTGCGGATCGATGCTCGCGAACGCGAGCATGACGTCGCGATTCTCCGCGGCGGCTTCCGCCACTTCTTCGTTCGGGATGCGGCGGCGCCCGGTCTCGAATTCGCTATCGACGGCGAACATCACGAACCCGATCTTGCGTTCGCGATAGTACGCGACGGTCTCCGCGATGGTCGGACGCTTGCCGAACTTGAAATACTTCGCCGCGGCATCGTCGAATTCGCGCCCGTATTCGTCGTACGGCTCGCGGCAAGACACCTCCGCGTGAGTGTGCACGTCGAACGCAACCAAATCGTCGAAGTTCATCGAAAATCGTTTCCCTTATTCGGTGATGACGACGATCACGTCGTCCGGAGGCGGATCTCGGTACAAGCGCTCGACGAGATCGCCGCGGCGATCGAGCACGGCGCGTTGGTTCAACGAGCCCTTCTCCGTCATTTCGCCGGAGTCGAGCGAAGGCGGAATCTCGGTGAGCACGACGCGCGCGACGCGACTCGAGCTGCCCGAGCTTCCGCGGAGGACTTCGGCGAGCCCTTCGGCGATGCGACGGCGCACCTCGGAGTGTCGAACGACGTCCGCAGGAGCCGTGTCTTCGGCGACCCCGGCGAGCCGCGTGCAAGAAGGAATGCTCGGAAACAGGATCGCGCCCACGTAGTCGCGATCGAGGCCGGTGAGCACCGCGTCGGCCACGACCGGCGCGCAGGCGTCGAGGACCTTCGCGCGTAGCGCGCCGAAGCTGACCCAGGTGCCGGTGCTCAGCTTGAAGTCTTCGGCGATCCTGCCGTCGAATTTCATGCCTCGATTCGGGTCGGTCTCGTCGACGAAGGTGAGGGCGTCACCGGTGCGATAGAAGCCTTCCTCGTCGAAGGCTCGGGCGGTCTCGTCCGGTTGCCGAAAATACCCGGGCGTGATGTTCGGCCCTCGATACCGTGCCTCGATTTTGTGAGCGACGGGGGCAAGCTTCAGCTCGAGTCCCGGTACCGGCACGCCGAGGAGACCCGACCACGTGTCTGGCCAGTGGGCGAAGAGCGCGGACGGGCTCGACTCGGTGCAACCGAGCCCCGACGTGATCACGATCGGCGACCCCGTCGTTTCCACCGCGAGCTCGACGAGCCCGTCCCACACCGGCTGCGCGAGCCCCGCGCCGGCGTAGAAGAGCAGCTTGAGGCGCGAAAAGAAGGTCTTCCGAAGTGCCGCGTCCTGCCGCAGATGCGGCAAGAGCTCGATGAACCCTTTGGGTACGTTGAAGTAGACCGTCGGCGCGATCTCGCGCAGGTTTTGGACCGTCTGCAAGATCCCCTGGGCCGTCGGTCTGCCGTCGTCGATGTAGAGTGTGCCGCCGCTCTCGAGCACGAGGCCGAAGTTGTGGTTGCCCCCGAAGGTGTGATTCCACGGCAGCCAATCGACGAGCTCGAGTGGCTCTTCTTCCATGCACGGGAATGATTGGAAGATCTGACGGAGGTTACTGCACCACATCCGTTGCGTGTTGATGACGCCCTTGGGGAGCCCCGTGGAGCCCGACGTGAAGAGAATTTTCGCGACCGCGTCGGGATCGACCGCGTCGTGCGCCGCGCGGACCGCCGCCGTCGGCTCGCGGCCGAGCGACTCGAACGGAGTCGAACGGCGCCCTTCGAAACCCCGCCCCGACACGACGACCTCGGTGTCGTCGGGCACCATCGAGACGATGGCGCGCTCGTAGCTCGGCCCGTCCGAAACGAGGACCAGGCCGGGCCTGAGCACGTCGAGGACGTGACGGAGCTTGGCGAAGTCGGTGGAGAGCTGCGCGTACGCCGGTGAAATCGGCGCGTGCGGGATCCCGACGTGGAGCGCCGCCAGCGCGAGGAGCGCGTGCTCGATGCCGTTCTCGCTCAAGATCGCGATGGGCCGCGCTTCCGAAAGTCCGCGATCGAGGAGCCCTTGCGACAACCGCTCGACGAGCCTCCACGCTTCTCCATAGGACACGACGCGAAACGACCCGCTGCCCGGTCGCCGGGCGAGGAACGGCGCGTCGGGTCGCGTTCGCGCCCACTCGACGAGTCGATCGGTCAGGTGTTTCGAATAGGCGGCGAGCGGAACACGCGAACGGAGAATGACCGCGCCGTCACTCCGATTTTCCCGCTCGACGTCGACGGGCCCGAATGCCGCTCGTGTATCAATCAACTTGATACAGGGTGGCCCGCGCTGCTAACGGAGTCAATCGATGAAACGCGATGCAGCGTCGCACCCCCGCGTCGGGTATCTGGTCAAATGGGTCGAGCGCGGTCTCCGCGTTCGGCTCGACGCAGCGCTTCATCCCTGGGGCGTCTCGGCTCACGAGTACACGGCGCTCAGCGTGCTGTCGCGGAGAGACGGGATCTCGTCGGCCCAGCTGGCGCGACGCACCTTGGTGTCGGCGCAAGCGATGAATCAGCTCGTCATTTCGCTCGAACGGCGAGGTCTCATCGTTCGCAAGGCGGACCCCGAGCATCGAAAAATTCAGCGGGCCAGCCTGACCGCGGCCGGCCGCAAGCTGGTCCTCGCGTGCGACCGGGCGACCGAGCAGGTCGAAGCGCACTTACTCTCGGAGCTCTCGGCGCGGGAGATCACCGAGTTTCGACGCACGCTGTCGAAGTGCGTCGCGTCACTGCAATCGAATTTCGATTCACGAAAATCCGGTAACGCCGCCGCGGCGCTGGACTGACTCGAAAGGGAGCCCATGAGCGACAAGCACACGCCTCCACCGTTCCGTGCCGACCACGTCGGCAGCTTCTTGCGCCCCGAGCGCCTTCTCGTCGCCCGCGCCAAAAAGGCCAAGGGCGAAATCTCGGCGGACGAGCTCCGAAGGGTCGAAGACGACGCGATCGCCGAAGTCGTGAAACTGCAGGAGGGCGTCGGGCTTCGCAGCATCACCGACGGCGAGTTCCGGCGAACGTACTTCCATCTCGATTTTCTGGAGCAGCTCGACGGCGTCGCCGCGGACGCGCCGGTGATCGTCAAGAAGCCGGACGGCACCGAAGAGCTCGCCCCCCCGGCGATCCGCGTGACCGGCAAAGTGCGGCATCGGAAGGACATTCAGCTTGCCGACTTCCAGTACTTGAAGAGCGTGACGACGCAGACGCCGAAGGTGTCGATCCCGTCGCCGACGATGCTCCATTTTCGAGGCGGACGCGGTGGCATTTCGAAAGAGCACTATCCGGAGCTCGAGCCCGAGTTCTACGACGACGTCGCGCGCGCCTACGGCGCCGAGCTCGCGTCGCTCGGCGCGGCCGGCGCCACGTACGTGCAGATGGACGACACGAACCTCGCTTACTTGTGCGACGACAAGATGCGTGAGGGCGCGCGAGCGCGCGGCGACGACCCCGACGAGCTCCCGCACCGCTACGCAGGGTTCATCAACCGCGTCGTCGCGCAAAAGCCCGCGGGCATGACGCTCGCGGTGCACCTTTGTCGCGGCAATTTCAAATCCACATGGGCAGCGCAGGGCAGCTACGAACCGGTAGCCGAAGCGCTCCTCACCGAGATGAACGTCGACGCGTACTTCCTCGAGTACGACGACGCTCGGAGCGGCGACTTCAGCCCGCTCCGCTTCTTGCCGAAGGGAAAGGTCGTCGTGCTCGGCCTGGTGACGACCAAGCTCGGCGTGCTCGAGAAAAAAGACGACCTGAAGCGACGCATCGAAGACGCCGCCAGGTACGCGCCCCTCGATCAACTCTGCTTGAGTCCGCAATGCGGCTTTTCGAGCACGGTTCACGGAAACAACATCGCCGTCGAGGCGCAGCGCGAAAAGCTTCGGCTCATCGTGGAAACCGCGCGCGAGGTCTGGGGCGACGCCTGAGGCGGCAAACGCCACTACTGGCCGGTCAGCGACCCGTTGAGTACTCTCATCGAGGAGGAAATCATGAGTTTGCAGTTGCATAGCCAGTGGGGGTTCATGGTCGCGACGGGCATCGCCATCGTCGCGAGCGGTTGCGGCGGGGAAACGTCGAAGGCGTCTCAGTGCGGAAGCATCGACGCATGCGGTGGCGATCTCACGGGGAGCTGGAAGGTGACCGCAATCTGCGCGTCGGTTTCACCTGGGTCCGCGCTCACGGCAGGCCAAAGCAATTCGCTTCCCGCGGCTTGCGGGGACACTATCGCGCAAGCCTTCGATCGAGCAACCTACGGCAAGAGCGACGTGACCGCGACGTTCTCCGGAACGCAATTGCACGAAGTGGGAAGCATCGACGTCGATTTTTCACTCACTTACACGAGCGCGTGCTTGAGCGCCCTCGGGGCACCTACAGCGGACGAGAGCACGTGCAACGAGATCGCCGGCGGAATCACCAGCGGCGATCAAGGCTCCACGACGTGTGTCGTTGCCTCCGGCGGTTGCTCGTGCGCGGCGTCGATTTCGCAGTCCGTCGATGTCACCGGCAGCTATCAGATCCAAGGGAACGCGTTCGTCACCGACAACGGCATGTTCACCAGCGACTACTGCGTCACCGGCGATACAGCCACTGTCTTGGAAATGGGTCCGGGACTCAGCGGACGCTTGTCGCTCGAACGAACGGCGGGCGACGGCGGCACGTAGCGGAGACCCTTTTTCACCGAGTGCGAGAGCGCGCAGCGTCGCGTCGTACGAAGCGGCGCTGTGCGTTGCGACGGATGCGTCGATTGGCCACTTGCGTCCCCCAACTCGAATGCATGGTGAAAGCTGCGTCTTGCATTCTTGGTAATCACGTAGCTGTCGTGTTCGTTCGTCGCGAGGTGCGGAGTGGCGCTTGCTGTACAGTCGATTTCGGGGCAGACATCGACAAATGCGCAGGGTGTCGCTTTCGGTAATCGGTCTTTTGTGCGTCGCCTTCACCGATGGTTGCGCCACGGCGGAGCAGCCCACGAAAGGGTCGACGAGTGAATCGGGGTTTGGCGTAGGCGGGTTCGGTGTCGGTGGGGCGGGTACCGGAACGGGTGGCTCGAGCGTCAGCAACGGCGGGTCCGGTAACGGTGGCTCTGACGTCGGCACAGGCGGTTCTGACGTCGGCACGGGTGGCTCCGACGTCGGCACGGGGGGTCAGACTTCCGGGACCGGTGGCGGTACGGATACCGGCGGCACCAGTTCGAGCTCGGGCGGGAGTGGGGGCGTTGGCTCGACAACCGGCGGAGCGTCCGGGACTGGCGGGGCCGGGTGCTTCCTGGGGATCTGTCCGTCGACGGGCGGAAGCGGCGGCGTCGTCATTCCGCCGCCGCCGGCGGACGCCGGCACTTCGCACAAGGCGATGTGCAATCAGAAGCTCTGTGTCGACCCGATCTTCGACTGCCTCTTGCAAGGCTGCGGCGACGCGGTTTGCCAGATCCCGTTCTGCGTCATCAAGTGACGTTCTGCGTGATCAAATAGGGTGGCGCGCTCTGCGCGCGCGAACGCACCCGTCGCGGTTTCCCAGCGGCACTAGCAACTGGCGTGCTCGTACAACGCTCGCTGGGCGATGCGCTCGGCGTGTTGGAGGTCTCCGCGACGGAAAGGGTGGCCGGGGCGGGACAGCTCGAGCATCGCGATGAGGGATCGACCGACGAAGATCGGCAGCATCGCGGCGGCACCGACTCCGCCCGCGCTCGCGGCGAAGCGGAGCGCGAGCGCATCCTCGACAGGACCGTAGGGAGGCCCCGTCACTGGCATTCCCATCCGCGCGGCTCTCACGACGAGATCCGCTTCAGGAAGCGAGTCGTTGAGAAGTCCCTCGGGTAGCGGGCCCAGCACGGCGCGGGTCGAGAGTCGTCGCGCGGTGCGATCGTGGAGGTGCAGCATGCCGCTCTCCGCGCCGGTCACGCCCATCGCGAGGCGCGTCGCGCGGTGACAAAGCTCCTCCTCGTCGCGAATGCGTCGCTCCGACCGCTCGAGCTCTTGGAGCGCTTCGGCGGCCTCGGCCGCTCGCGCCGCCGGTCGTTTCCGGGCGGCGATTTCGCGGACCGCGTCGAGTGATCGCCAGCGAGGCTCGCCGGAGCTGACGTGGCAGTCCTCGGGAACCCGGCCCTCTTCCACGCCGCGCATGAGAAGCCCGGTGTACACGGGACCTACGGTGATCTCACCGTTGGTCACGTACCAGAGCGGCGGGGGATTGGGCCTGAGCACGCTGAGAAACGGCGAATCAGATGGCATGGGGGTCCCTCGAGTCGCGACAATTGTCCCTCGCGGGGTCGAGCCCTGGCCAACTTCCGGGTGTCGCCGCGCTGCCGAGCGGGCGAGCCCCTGCTCATTGTTTGTTCGCGTGGCACCCGACGCAGAGGTGGCCTTCTTCCATCCAGGTCGTCGGATCGTTCGTCGTGTCGGCGTCGGCGTAGAGAGCGGTACGACTGTCGAGATCGGCGAGGCGTTGCTCGAGGACGTCGGAGAGCGTCCACTTATCGTAGTTCGGCGCGGACTTCGCGTTGCCGTAAGCAATGCGCGCGGCGCTCGCATTGCCATCTTTCGTCATGATGTCCCCATACGTGAGCCAGAACCCCTCCCAGACGTGCGCCACGACGCCCGCGTCGCTGCACGTTCCCACTCGATCGGCCGGCATGTCGGTGGAGTAAGGCACGGCGACGATGCCCGAGTCGGGCGGTACGTATCCGCACGCGGAGACGGTCGCCGCGAGCGCTTCGACGCCTTTGGGGAAAGAGGCGTTGTCCTTCGCGAGTGCGCCGAACGCGAGCGCCTGGATGCCGTGGATGTAAGCGGGATATAGCGGCACCGCGTCCTCGAGGTCTTGTGCGCCCAGGTCGATGGTTTGTTGATTGCTGATGAGCTTGCCGGCGTCGACGGTGGCGATGCCGTAAAAGCCCGCCGCGTGCGGATCGTTCGGGTTGAGCTTCTTCGCCTCTTCGAGATCGGCGAACGCTTTCGTCGTGTCCGCGCCGAACTCGGCGTCGGTGTACGACGGGTCGTCGTTTCGTTGCGTCGTTCGCCAGAGTCGCATGACGCCGGCGTAGAACACGCTCGACTCGTCATTCGGGTTACTCGCGACGGCGTCGTCGAGCGCGGCAATGATGGCGGGCAGGGCGGCGTAGTCGCCACGGACCAGCGCGGAGTAGGCGTTTGCCGTGGGCGTCGACGGGGTGGTGTCAGCAGGTGTCGTCTTCGTCGAATCGTGCGTGGCGTCGGAGCACGCAGCCGTCAGGAGCCAGGGCAGAATCAACGCAACTTTGCGTGTGGTCTGGAAAGGCCGCGTCGGCAAGCATCGGAAAATCATGGGCGTCCTGCTCCTTTCAGCCGCAAGAGCCGGCGGAAATGCTGTGGGAACCATACGGACGGGGAACGGAACCCGCAAACGAAAGCTCCTCATCGAGAGTGAATGCGGTTCACTCGTTCTGCTTCCGTGCGCGCGCCGCTCCTCGAACGTGGCAAGATGGAAGACGCATGAAGCGTCGCAGCCCGCTCCCCTTGCACGTCCTTCCCGCGTTCGATGCGGCGGCGCGACTCGGAAGCTTTCGTGCGGCTGCTGCCGAGCTTCATCTCACGCCGTCGGCGATTAGCCACCAGATCCGGATGCTCGAAGAGGCACTCGGCGTTCAGCTCTTTCGCCGTCTCTCGCGCGGCCTCGTGCTCAGCGCCGCTGGCGCGTCTTACGCGAGCACCGTGCGCGATGCGCTCGACAAGCTCGGCAGCGAAGCCGAGCGACTCGGCGGCGCGATGACGCGCGTGCGCATCAGCATGCCGGACTTCGTCGCGCGTCTTTTCGTGCTCCCGCAGGTCGCGGAGTTTCGGCTCCGGCATCCGGTGCTCGATCTCGAGATCCACACCGGATTCGACCTCTCCGATCTCGAAGCGGGCGCCGCCGACGCCGCGATTCGTCTCAGACGGGGTTCGTGGACTGAACTCGAAAGCCATCTCATCAGTCCACTCGTCGCGAACTTCGTCGCTACGCCAGAACTCGCCGCAAGAGCGCGCGAGCTCAGCGAC
>Ga0265320_10000104_pt1 | contig 72302 bp, 60 predicted proteins | sample 4827metaG_FD_202087 | JGI IMG/M metagenome (GOLD analysis project Ga0265320, IMG submission 202087) | Rhizosphere microbial communities from Carex aquatilis grown in University of Washington, Seatle, WA, United States - 4-8-27 metaG | ecosystem: Host-associated > Plants > Roots > Rhizosphere >...
CGCCTTCGGCAAAAACACGGCATCCGGCTCATCGCGCCCCACAAGTACAACCGCCGTCGCAAGAGCACCCAAGACGGCCGCGAATTACGCCGCTACTGCCGCCGCTGGAAAATTGAGCGCCTTTTTGTCTGGCTCCACAATTTCCGCCGACTGGTCAGCCGCTGGGAATATCACGAAACCAATTTCCTCGGCATGCTCCAACTCGGCTGCCTCATTATCCTCTTGAGGCATTTATGAGATGGCTTCTAGTAGGGGCGCCGCCACCATCGCTGCTCGCCGGAGCAGTCTGTGGAGTGTCTGACGTTCCCGTCAATGGCGCAGCTGTCGTGGGTGCCGAAGAGGGAGCTGAAGGGGGCGGGGCACCATGGGGCTGCGCGTTATTTGAAAACTTCTGCGCATCCAGCGCAGTATCTCCTTCAATATAGGCCGTAATTTCCGCGCCCTTCGGAATCGTTACATCCTTGCCGCGTATGAACAGAAACAACGGGGCTACGGGAAAGAACAAGACACCGGAGGCAACGATCCCCACGGCCATTAATCCTTGGCGGCCTGAGCCTTTTACATCCCGCACGGCTCGCAGAGGAATTCTTTCGCCGTCAAGCAGGCGCACTTCGTCAATTTTCAGGTCGAGTTTTCCGGCGCGTCCCAATCTCCTGTGGGCCTGGGCTTCGGTGATGGCCCCCCAGGCGATACCGCCCTTGGGGATCACCACTATGTCCTTTATCTTAACGTCCTCTTCAACCTCGAAGTCCACGCGATCGCCTACCTTCTCCTGCTTGGAGGTAAGGTCGCGGGCCAGCTTGAGTTTGACCGGCGTAGCGTCTTCCAAACCGAAGGCAAAGGTCGGCGCGGCGCGCCCGGTTGCTGGGGCAGCGCCCTGCGGGTTGCCAGCCGCACTCGCAGGCTTCGGCGGCGCGGATTCCTGGCCCAGGGTGGGCAGGGCCGCTACTTCTCCCGGAAAACCGATCATAAGGAGAGCCATGCAGCATGCAAGGAAGGCTTTCACGGGACACCTCGCAATCCGGCGTTGTGTACGGCATATATACTCAACTAACTAGGAATATAGCATGCTGCCGGGAATTGCCAAACAAAATCGCTTTCGCCAGCGGCCCCCGTTCGATTTGAGATCGCAATTGCGGTAGGGGCACGGCATTGCCGTGCCCCTACAAGTATGGCTTGGAACACACTGAAAATTATTCCTGCTTATTAGCGACAATGTGTTATACTCCCCTTGCGTTGATACTCGGTTGTTTGGTGTGGTTCCTCTGGTAAGAGATTGATTTGAGATAACCCCGCCTTTGAATTCCTCCGTAAGTGATTCAGCGTAATTTAAACAGGACTGGCCATGCCAGTTGTGTGCCCGCACCGGATGCGGACTCCTTTCGGGGCCCGTGTGAAACAAGATTCGTGTGTGCGCCTCGACGGCTCCTGCCAGCAGAAAAGACAAAGAAAGAAATGCAGAATTTTTCAGAACTAAAGATTTCCGATTACACCAAGGAACGGCTGTTGCACGCGAAATTTTCGTTGCCCACGCCGGTACAGGCTGCGGCGATCCCGCAGGCGCTGGATGGCAAGGACGTGCTTGCGACCGCGCAGACAGGAACGGGCAAGACACTGGCGTTCCTGATCCCCGTGATCGAACAAATGCTCCAGATTAAGACGCCGGGAATCGCGGCACTCGTGCTTGTTCCCACGCGTGAACTTGCGATGCAGGTTGTGGATCAATACAACGCGTTGCGTGGAAAGCAGCTCTCACCGGCGGCATTGGTGGTGGGCGGCTTGCCTGAGGCCAAGCAGCTTGCGGCAATTCGCGCCGGTGCCAGACTGATCGTCGCCACTCCGGGACGCCTGGAAGATTATCTCGGACGCAATTTGTTCAATTTCAAGTCGCTGCGTGTGCTCGTGCTCGACGAAGCCGACCGCATGTTGGACATGGGATTCCTCCCGGCAATTCGCCGGATCGCGAGCGTCCTGCCGAAGCAGCGCCAGACGTTGTGCTTTTCCGCAACGCTGGAAGCTTCGGTGGTCCATCTCGTGAAGGACTACATGACCAACCCCGTGCGGCTCTCGTTCGGGTCGGTGCTCAAGCCTTCCGAGAACGTGCGCGTTCAGGCGTTTGAAGTTTCCGGAGACCGCAAACAGGCGGTGTTGCAAAGCCTGCTCACCAAGGAAACCGGGCGCTGCCTGGTTTTCGCGCGCACCAAGCGAGGTACCGAGAAACTGGCCAATACGCTGACCCGCCAGGGATTCGCCGCCGCCGCCATTCACGGCGACCGGTCGCAATCCCAGCGAACCGCGGCGCTCCACGGATTTCAGCAGGGGCGCTACCGCATTCTGGTTGCTACTGACGTGGCTTCCCGCGGGATTCACGTGCAGGACATCGCGCATGTGATCAACTACGACCTGCCGGACATCGCGGAGAATTTCATTCACCGCGTGGGCCGCACCGGACGCGCCGGAAAGGTTGGCGTGGCCTCCACATTATTCGGACGCGAACAGCGTTTGGAAGTGCTGCAACTGGAGCGCACACTCGGCATACGGATGGAAAGAATGCAACCGGATGGCGACGTGCAGGCAATTCACGAACGCAACAGTATTCAAATCGACCGCACCGACGTGGCTCATCGGACCAAGATGGGCAGACTGCCCGGAGAAGTTTTCCAGGCCGTCTAACGAATTGACTTGAACCTCGAATTCAGGGGAGAGCTGAACCAAATCAGCTCTCCCGCTGAATTCGCCTGCTACCTACCCGTTCTTTGGTTCAATTGCAAATCGCGCTCGCAGCGATACACTCCATCCCAGTTCCTCCCAGCCTGACTTTTGTATTTGTACGGCACTCGCATTCAACCTAAATATTTTGGAACTTTTCCCGGAGAGCCGGGTTAATGGTGGTGTCCCACGGAGGCCCCGATGTCCAAACGCCTGCATTTCCTTTCCCCTTTGCTATTTGCGATTTGCATTGCCGTAGCAGGTTGCAGCGGGCTGACGAACGCCCCGGCCCCGGCAGTCACCACGACTCCAGGGACAGCGAACGTTCGCGCCGGCGATTCGCAAACTTTTGCAGCTTCTGTAACCGGATTGACCAGCAGAGCGGTTACGTGGTCGGTGAACGGTGTCGCGGGAGGGAATTCAACGGTGGGCACGATCGACGCGACGGGAGCTTATGCGGCCCCGGCAACACTGCCAAGCCCGAACACGATTACGATCCAAGCTGCTAGCCAGGCGAACCCGGCAGTCCAAGGAACCAGTTCCGTAACGCTTCTGAATCCGATTCCAGTAATCGCTTCGGTCACTCCAAATGCAATTGGAGTGGGACCGTTCACAATCGTGGTTACGGGCAGCAAGTTCGTCAATGGCGCCAAAATTGTATTTGGTGGAACAGCGTTAACGACTGTCTTCAACCAATCCACCTATCTATCGGCATCGGGAACCGCGACGGCAGCGCAGGCCGGAACCGTCAATGTGACGGTTCAAAATCCTGACCCCGGACTTATTGCTTCCGCAACGTCCAAGCCGGTGACGGTTACCACGAGTGGTGCTGTAACGACGGACGCGGCGGCGGTCCGTTTCCTTGAGCAGTCCACGTTTGGACCCACACCGCAGTTGGAGAGTCAGGTAAAACTGACAGGGTTCTCGCCGTTTCTGACCAGCCAGTTCAGTGCGTCCCCCTCGACTTACCCTGATCCTGGAACCGCGACGGGCGTCTCTTTAACGCCGACGCAGCAGACATTCTTCACCAATGCCTTGTTCGCCCCGGACCAAATGCGGCAGCGCGTGGCTCTGGCGCTGAGCGAAATCTGGGTAACTTCCGGCAACACCATTCCCCCGCAAGGTATGGCGTTTTACATGAGTTTGCTCTCCCAGGACGCTTTCGTGAACTACCGGCAGATCATGTACGACGTGACGTTGAGTCCGGCGATGGGCGCGTACCTGAACATGGTGAACAACGACAAGCCCAACACCGCCGCCAACACACATGCTAACGAAAACTACGCCCGCGAATTGATGCAGCTGTTCACACTGGGGCTATACAAACTCAATCAGGACGGTTCGCTCCAGCACGATACCAGCGGCAATACCATCCCGACCTACACGCAGGCGGATGTGCAGGCTGCGGCTCTGTTGTTCACGGGCTGGACCTACCCCACGATGTCCGGCGCCACGCGGCAGACGCACAATCCCATCAACTGGATCGGCCCGATGGAGGGCGTAGACACCAATCACGACATGACGGCGAAGACGTTTTTGGGCACGGCGCTCGCAGCCAGTCGGACGGCGGCTCAGGACCTCGGCGGTACCACTCTGAATTCGAGTGGAGCGCTCGACACTATCTTCAACAATGCGACCCTGCCGCCGTTTGTTTGTAAGCAGCTCATTCAGCATCTGGTGACCAGCAATCCGAGCGCGGCGTACGTCAAGCGCGTGGCGGATGTTTTCGTGAGCGGAAATTTTGCGGGTTTCGGGACCGGGCAGCGCGGCGACATGCAGGCCACCATCGCGGCGATTCTTCTCGATCCCGAGGCGCGGCGCGGCGATACCCCCGCCACTGCCGTATCCACCGACGGCCATTTACGCGAACCGATTCTATACATCGCCAACATGCTGCGCGCCTTCGGTGCCGCCAGCGATGGCGCTGGGCCGGTCAATTATTCATCCAATTTGAGCGAACCCCCGCTGCGCTCGCCTAGCGTTTTCAATTTCTTCCCGCCGGATTATCAGATTCCCGGCTCGACATTACTGGGGCCGGAATTCAATTTGCACACCACGGCAACCGCGGTCGCCCGGGATAATCTCGCCTACTTGTTTGTGTTCGGATCGATCGGCAGCGGCACGACGGTGGACTTCACGCCCTACGCGACAATTGCCGCGGGCACGAACGGTCCGGCGCAGCTCATCAGTACTCTGAACACTTTGCTGCTGCATGGAACGCTGTCATCTTCATCCAGCGCCAGCATTCATGCGGCGGTCAACGCGGTTCCAGCCGGCTCGACGCAGAGTTTGACGCAGGCTAAGACGGCAATTTATTTGATTCTTTCGTCATCGCAATACCAGATCGAGCAGTAGCACAGGATCGCCTCGGTCGAACGGTCGATCCGGTGCGAGGAGGACTCATGGGGCATACGCGCAGAGAATTCGTTCGCAGGACGTGCTGCACCGCCGCGGCACTGGGAGTGGCGTCGAGCTTCAGCCGCTTCGGACTGGTGAATGCGCTGGCGCAAAGTCCCACGGATTACCGCGCGCTGGTGTGCATTTTCCTGTTCGGCGGAAACGATGCCAACAATCTGCTCGTACCGAACGATTCCGCGGGCTACGCGAATTATCTGAATATCCGCAAACCCTTGTCGGGCGGGGGCATTGCGCTCGATCAATCCAGCCTGCTACCGATCATTTCGAAGACGCAGCAGGTGGGCACCAATTTGTTTGGGCTGCATCAAAATGTTCCGGAATTGCAAACCCTGTTTGGGAAGGGCGAACTCGCGTTTCTTGCCAACGTCGGCTCGCTGGTTGCGCCCACGACTCGGGCGCAATATCTCGCCAAGTCGCAGACTGTGCCGAACAATCTTTTCTCCCATGCCGACCAGCAGACGCAGTGGCAGACTTCAGAACCGAACGAATTCGCCACTGGCGGCCTGGCAACTACCGGATGGGCCGGGCGGGTGGCCGATAAGGTTCAACGAGCTTTCAACGCAAGTTCCATGTTTCCGCCGATTACATCAGTGGCCGGCAGTGCGATCTTCTGCACCGGGCAACAAACTCAGCCCTACGCCTTGATACCCGGCAGCACCTTGGGTCTGACGGATACTTCGACTTCCCGCGTGCAGGCTCTGCAGCAGTTGCTGACCTTCGATACCGGCATTTCGATGATCCAATCCGCCAGTTCAATCACCACCAATGCTTTGTCAGACAGTAAGACGCTTTCCGCAGCGCTGGCCTCGGGAGGCACCATCGCGACAGCATTTCCGACGACGGGCCTTGGAAGCCAATTGCTGCAGGTCGCGAAAATATTAAAAGTGCGGAGCGCGCTAGGGCTGAATCGCCAGATCTTTTTCTGCTCGCTGGGTGGTTTCGATACGCACACCAATCAGATTGCGACGCAACAATCGCTGTACTCGCAGTTAAGCCCGGCGATGAATGCGTTTTATAACGCCACGGTCGAACTTGGCCTTGCGCAGCAGGTCACAACCTTCACCATGTCCGATTTCAGCCGAACTTTCCAACCGGCCTCCGGCGGCGGTACCGACCACGCCTGGGGCAGCGTTCAGATGATGATGGGCGGCGCAGTCCTGGGCGGAGATATTTATGGCACATTGCCCACCTTCACTCTGGGCGGCCCCGACGATTCCGGCAGCAACGGCCGGTGGATTCCCACGACGGCGATCGATCAATATGGCGCGACGCTGGCCACATGGTTTGGTGTGCAGGCGACGGATCTGCCGTCGATCTTCCCGAATCTCGCCAATTTCACAACCCAGAAACTCGGGTTCCTGGGGTAGCGGAAGCAGCGAAAAGTTTGGGCTCACAGGTCTTGCAGTTTCTGCGGCATATGTCCGCCGAGAATGATCGATAGTGTGTGGCCAATTTCAAATTTGAGATTTGAAATTTTAGATCGTAATCGAAATTTCAGATTTTTCTGGCGGTGCTGAGATCTACGAATTCAACTTTCCATGGCGTCTGGCCCAGGTCCAGACGCGCTACTGTAATGGGCAGATTAAAACGTCGGGGGCCCGCACTCCCCGGGTTGATGTACAAACCTCCATCGCGTTCGGTGCGGATTGGCTTGTGGGAGTGCCCACTCACGACGATATCGAATCCAGCCGCCTTGGGTTTCAAGTTCAGCGAGTGGACATCGTGAAGAACATAGAAGGTTGCTGCTTCGGTTTGGACAACTTCGGTTTCAGGCAGTTCTGCCGCCCACGGTTCCACGTCCACATTTCCCCGGATCGCTACGACCGGAGCAATCGCCTTCAGCGCGCTGATGATCTCCGGACTCCCTACATCTCCTGAGTGAATGATTAATTCCGAACCCTCCAGCGCGCACAGTGCTTCCGGGCGCATCAGGCCGTGCGTGTCGGAGATCAAACCGATCTTCGTAAACTTGAGTGTCACGGTTTCCATCCTGGAAAGTTTGGATCCATAGTAACTTTTGACTCCCCGTCCGTCCCCGCTTACACTCGAAACGATGGCACAGTTTCCACGATACCCGAAATCTTACGGTTCCCGCATCAACTGGGGCGGGATGGTGACACCTGCGATCCGGAATATCGTTATCGCCTGCACCAGCGTGTTTCTGTTTCAAACGCTGCTGAAGCTGTTTTTTCCTCCGTCTGCAACCATTTGGTTTCAGAGTGAGTTCGGTCTGGTCCCGCTGGCGGTTACGCATGGCCTGCGATTCTGGCAGCCAGTGACGTACATTTTTCTCCACGACGGACTATGGCACATTTTGTTCAACATGCTCTTTCTGTGGATGTTCGGCGTGGACCTGGAACGCACCTGGGGCACACACCGTTTTTACATTTATTTCTTCGTGACGGGAATCGGCGCGGGTTGCATCAACGTTCTGGTGAAGACTTTGCTCGATGTGCATGGCACCGGCTTGTCGGTCGCCATTCCAACGGTCGGGGCGTCCGGCGCGATTTACGGCATTTTGCTGGCTGCGGCAATTGTGTTTCCCGACCGCCAGATATGGCTGATTCCGTTTCCGGTGCAGATTCCGATGAGGATTTATGTGGCTGGGGCGATCGCCATCGAATTCTTTTCAACGCTTGGCACCGGCGGCGACAACGTAAGTCACGTCACGCACCTTGGCGGGGCGCTCGTCGGCTACCTCTATCTGCGCAGGGGGCTGTTTCTATACCGCGTTCGCAACGATTATCTGGATTGGAAACGGCGGCGCACGCGAAAGAAGTTTGAGGTTTACATGCGCGACCATAAGAATGAACCGCCCGGCAGCTCCGATGATCGCTGGGTGAATTAAGTGGCATAGACTTCAGTCTGTGCGCTCTTGGTTTTTCTCTCGCAGCGATCGAATCAAAGCCAAAGGCAAAACCAAAACCAAAACCAAAACCAAAACCAACACCGCACAGGTTGAAACCTGTGCTACTTACTTTTCCGCCGCCTTGTTTCCTCTTCATCGCTGCCGATGACATGAAATTTCATGAAGTTCGTTGTACCGCCGACAAATAGCGGCGTCCCTGCCACGATTCCCACGACGTCGCCGTGCTTCACGTAGCGCTCTTCGAGCAATCGTTTCTCGGCGACCTGCACAAGTTCCTCGATGTTTTTCACTTCCGCAATCGTTCGCGGGACCACGCCCCATGCGAGCGAGAGCCTCCGGCGCGTTTCCTGAATCGTCGAAAACGCGATTATGGGCGGGCGAGGGCGGTGCTTGGAAATCAGGCGGCCTGTGGACCCGGTCTCGGTGAAGACGGCGATGACCTTCATGTCCAATTCTTCCGACGCATGGCAAATCAGCTCGGCGGCTGTTTCGGCGATGTTGAAATGCGCCGGCTTGGGCCTCAGAACGTGGGAATTGTTGGCCTCCGCCTCGCGGATAATGCGGTCCATCATTTGCACGGTTTCGACCGGGTAGGCCCCCGCTGCGGTTTCTCCGGAGAGCATCAGCGCGTCGCTGCCGTCGAAGACCGCATTGGCGACGTCTGAGGCTTCGGCGCGGGTGGGGCGCGGATTTTGAGTCATGGACTCGAGCATTTGCGTCGCGGTGATCACCGGCAGGCGGGCTTCCATAGCCTTGGCAATGATCATCTTCTGGATCACCGGCACTTTTTCAGGGCTCATCTCCACGCCCAGATCGCCGCGCGCGACCATTACGCCATCTGCCACGGCTAGAATCGCGTCCAGATTTTCGATGGCCTCGGGTTTTTCCAGTTTGGCGATGACCGGGACGTCTTTCCCTGCTTTTTTGACCAGCGACTTCGCCAGCAGCACGTCTTCAGCGCGCCTCACGAAGCTGACCGCAATGAAATTCGCGCCGCTTTCCAGTGCAAATTTCAAGTCGTCGCGATCTTTCGTCGTAAGCGCGGGGATTTTGAGTTTTGCGCCGGGCAGGTTGATGCCTTTGTTCTGGCCAAGTTCCCCGCCATTCACCACCTTGCATACGACGGTATCGGAGGTCTTCGAAAGCACCTGAAGACTGATGAGGCCGTCGGAGAGGAGAATGCGATCCCCTTTAGAAACATCCAGCGGCAGGCGCTTGTAAGTGGTGCTGACGCCGGAACTGGTGCCGGGGAAATCTTGCGTGGAAATCGTGAAGCGTTGTCCTGTACTCAATTGGACCGGCTTGTGATTCACCAGCAATCCCGTGCGAATTTTCGGTCCTTGCAGATCGGCGAGAATGCCGATAGGTTTCGCCAATCTTGCGGACGCCGCGCGCAGCCGCTTGATGGTCTGCGCGTGGTCGTCATGAGTGCCGTGCGAGAAGTTGAGCCGCGCGACATCCATCCCCGCGCGCATCAGCTTTTCGATCATTTCCTCGGAATTGCTGGCCGGGCCCAGCGTACACACAATTTTAGCACTGCGAAAAGTCATGGTTTTTTCCGAACCCATTCTACCGGGAAGGGGTATGAGGTACTTCAGCCTACTTCGAGGAGGCGAAGTCGCTCACGACATGATACAGGAACGTGACACCTTTATGAAATGAATCCACAGATATCCTCTCATCGTCTCCGTGCATGCGCGCGAAATCGGCTTCGGTGAGCGGAAACGGCACCAGCCCGTAGGCCTGAACCTTATGTAGGCGAAGGCTGGCGGAATCGGTCGCGCCGGTGGAAAGGAACGGCAAGGCGATCGCGCCGGGAAATTCCTGCGGTGTGAGGCGCTCGATGGCCTGGTACAGGGGCGTGGTGATTTCCGAGGGAGGCGCATTTTCGCCGTGCTCGGGTGCGACCTGGAATCGGATCTGAGGGTCGTTCACGATTTTTCCCATCTGCGCGATCAGTTCATTGATGGAATCTCCGGGGAGCATGCGGACGTTCAGGTTCGCCGTAGCTTCCGAGGGAATGACGTTGACGCGGATGCCAGCCTCAAGAATCGTCGGCGTGATCGTGTCGCGCAGCATCGAGTTCCACATTGGGCTTTGTTCGGAGAGATGCTTGACCGCCAGGTCGGCGCGCTCGGGCTGCTCGAGCGCGCGCATCCATTTGGAAATTTCATCGTCCTTTTCGACCTTCGCAAGCTGTTCGAAATAACGCCGCACAATTGTATTGGGCTGTCCGGGCACCTGAAAGGCCCCAAGTTTCGCGATGGCTGCCGCCAGATGGACTACGGCGTTCCCGGCAAGCGGCATGGAGGCGTGGCCCGAGGGGCCCGTCGCGGTCACAGTGACGTTGTACATCACTTTCTCGCTCGCCTGGATGCCGACGTATTGCACCTTGCCGTCCTTCACGATCACGTGGCCTTCTTCGTTGAGCGAATAAGCGCACGCAATTTTGTCCCAATATTTCGCAATCACGGTTTTGATGCTGGCGGAGCCGCCCTGCTCTTCGTCGTCTGTGGCAAGGAAAATAACGTCGCGTCCCAAGCGCGCGGCGGTCCGCTTGAGCGTCACGAAAACCGCCATATTGGCGGCGAGCATCGCTTTGTCGTCGATCGAGCCGCGCCCGTATAGATAACCGTTGCGAACGAGTGCGCCGAACGGGTCCACCGTCCACTTCTTCGCGTCCACTCCGACCGTATCCTGATGCGCTACCAGCAGCAGCGCATTGGCGGGATCGGGCAACGGCCCGGCCTGCAATCGCGCGACGACAATGCTCCGGCCGGGAGCGATTTCCAGGACCTCGTAGGAGATTCCTTCCTTTTGGAAAATGGCGGCGATGTATTTGGCGACGGCGGCTTCATTGCCGGGAGGATTGACGGAGTTGATCCGAATCATGTCGGCCAGCCAGCCCTGCGCTTCGTCGCCGAGCTTGTCCAGATTGGGCTGTGCCGGCGGCGCTTGCGCATTGATTATTCCGGACGCAAAAACAAGCGCTGCAAGGACGAGGATGAAGCGGGAAAAACGACGAAACATTACTGGTTCCTCCGGATGATGCGCCCATTGCAAACACAGGCGGATTCTTCATCGTACCATGCGCTAGTGGAGCGCAAGTCCGGCACTCAGGAGCGATGTGCCGCGATCGAAAACTGCATTTGAACATCCCCGCCGTTCGTGGCAGCATCGAACGGGCAAGGTGAGAATATTCGGCCGGCCTGTATGGATTGGGGGCAGGGTAGTGACTGCGCCCGCGGGCAAGTCCAGATTTCGAGAGGTTTACCAAGCCATGCATACCAATATATTTCGCTGGTTTATGCTGGGAGCTGTCATCTTCACGCTCATTTTTCCGGCTGGTGAAATGCGCGCCTGGGCGCAGGGAAAAAACAAGCAGCCTCCCCCGGACGAGCCGGCGCAAACGCCGGGGTTCGCGATCTCGGTGACCGTGCCCGTGGTGAGTGTGGACGTGGTGGTGACCGACAACAATGGAACCTATTTGACAGGAATGAAAAAGGAAAATTTTCGCATCAGCGAAGACAACGTGACTCAGTCGATCACCAATTTCGCGCCCAGCGAAGCGCCGATTACCATTGTGCTGCTTCTCGAATTCAGCAAGCTGGGCTATCAATTTTTTGCCTCCAACGCCATCAATTGGTCCGCTCAATTTCTGAACAACCTGAAGCCGAACGATTGGGTGGCGCTGGAAACTTTTAATTTGCGTCCCAATATTGAGGTGGACTTCACGCACAACCGGGAGGAGCTTATTGGCGGCCTCCAGCAGCTTGTATTTCCGCCCTTCAGCGAATCGAATCTTTTCGACGCCCTCGGAGACGTTCTGGACCGCATGAAGGACGTGAAGGGCAAGAAATCCGTACTCGTGCTTGCGTCGGGCATCGACACGTTTAGCAAGATGAATCTCGATCAAATCATGAGGCGGATAAAGGAAACGGATGCAACGATTTTTACGGTCGGCGTTGGCGAACAATATTTCATATATGCGGAAGCCAGCAGAAGCCTGGGACAAGGCGGAAGCCTAGTCTATGCGCAGGCGCAGAACCAGCTCCGGACATTTTCAGCGATGACCGGAGGGCGTTCCTGGTTCCCGCGATTTGACGGCGAAATTCCAAGTATCATGCAGGACGTGGCCAATAGTTTGCGAAACCAGTACAGCATGACGTACTCGCCTTCCAATTCCACTCTCGATGGGAAGTACCGGAAGATAAAGGTGGAACTGGTCGCGCCGGACGGCGGGCCGCTGACGGTTACCGATCAGAAGGGCAAGAAAGTGAAGTTTCAGGTGTATGCGCGCCAGGGCTATACCGCGCCGAAATCCAATGTCGCGAATTAGCGGCCGGTAATCCGGCTTGACAGTCCCGACATACGGCGTAAGAATGGCGCGAATCGAACGAGTCCGCACCAATAACGCTGGCTTTTCCTGAGGATGGATTATGAGATTTCCTGGATTGTGCGTGAAACTGGCGTTGGTCATTTGCCTTGTTGGCGCAGGATACCTCGGCGCACAGGACTCAAGGACCGAATTATTTGGCGGTCAGGTGGCGATGAATCTGCCGCACCCGTCCGTCGAGGTCCCAGGATCCCCGCGCAAGATGCACACGCACCAGTTCAATCGCGTGATGATTTACATGCACCCTGGGGGCGAGGACCTGCATTTTCAGGACGGGCACGTTCAAGAGCTTAGGTGGCAGGCGGGTTCGGCATTGTGGAGCCCGGTCACCGGGCTGCACTATTCCGTCATCCCGAAGGAATTGACGCCTCCCTTTACCGGGCCGATGATCGTCGAAGTCAATCTCATGAAAGACGGCGATCCGAAAAAGGCCGTGAGTTCCGATCTCGATGGTGTGAGCGTCGATCCCAAAGATTTCAAGCTGGAACTCGATAACGCTCAGGTTCGCGTGATCCGCCTCAAGATCGGCCCGCATCAGAGCGTGCCCATGCATGAGCATCTTCTCAACTATGTGCTCGTACCGATCACGGATGAAAATATCCGCGAAACCTCTGCGGACGGAAAATCGGAAGTAGTCCAGCGAAAAGCTGCGCAGTATGCCTGGCGCTCCCCCGCGAAATATAAAATCGAGAATCTGGACGACAAGCCGTATGAAGCAGTGATCGTGGAAGTTAAAAACTAGGTTTCACTCGGGCGGTATCTTGCCTGGTTTCGAAAATAGCCGCTTCAAAGCGTCTCTTCTCTGGTTGTTTCTGGTTGTGCTCCTGGGATTTGTTGGCAATTCCCTTCGTTACGAATTGCGCAGTTATTCATTGCTGGTCCATTTTCTCGATCCTCAGGCATCGAGTCCGCTGTTGCGGTGGGAAACCCAGCCAATAACCACGCAGGAGTTTGCAATTTCCACTTCGGGCGGCTCCGTTCGAGCGCGGCGCTACATGCCCACTGGAGTTGCTCATCCTCCGGGGTTGCTTCTGGTCCACGGCATTCACCATTTGGGAATCGATGAGCCGCGCCTTATGAGCTTTGCCCGCGCGGCGGCCGGCAACGGATTTGCGGTACTCACTCCGGAGGTTGCCGCCCTGGCCGATTATCACGTGGATGATTCGTCTATTGCCCTCATTGGCGAATCGGCTGCATGGCTGCAGCAATCGCTCGGCGATGGGCCAGTGACCGTCGTCGGTGTCAGTTTCGCAGGATGTCTGGCGCTGCTGGCGGCATCCGACGCTCAATTCGCCCCGCATATGCGGGCGCTCCTCCTCATGGGGGCCTATGACGATCTTGAGAGGGTAACGCGATTTCTTGCGACAAGTCAGGCGGAACTTCCCGATGGCAGGTGGGAGCCATACACCGCCCACGATTATGGCGCCGCAGTCTTCGTGTACAGCAATCTGGACAAGTTTTTTTCCGCGGACGATCTGACGGTGGCGCACGAGGCGCTGCGTTACTGGCTGTGGGAGCAGCCGGAAAACGCGCAAGCGTTGCTGCCGCGCTTGAGCCCGGATGGGCGATCGGTCATGGAATTGCTGCTGGCGCGAAAAATCGATGCGCTGCGCCCGAAGCTGCTCGCCGTAATCGATGCGGAACAATCGCAAATGAAAGCGGTTTCGCCGCAAGGAAGGCTGCGCGACCTGCGCGTGCCAGTCTTCGTACTGCACGGCGCAACCGATGACATCATTCCCTCCACCGAAAGTCTCTGGCTGCAGCGCGAAATACCGCCAAAAGTTTTGCGCGACGTCCTGATCACCCCGGCATTTTCGCATGTCGATCCGGAAAAAAGCGCCAAATGGAGCGACGAGTTAAGGCTGGTTAATTTTCTAGCAGGAGTGATCCGTACAGCGGATTGAGGGACGCGTATCCCAAGGATCTAAATTTCAAATCTGAAATTTCAAATTTGAGATAACGACGCAAATCGCCTGTAGACCCAGCCGAACTTTAATCCTAAAAATTAAAACCAGGAAAAACTGGAACCTGACAAGGGGATTTTCACAAACAACAAGCCACAAATCACTGTTCACGAATCACAACTCACGAATCAACAGTCACCAGCCACCAACTCACTTCTTCTGCCGCAAATCGTGTCCCGTCATCTCTTCCGGCACGGGCATTCCCAGGACGCCGAGCAGCGTGGGCGCGATGTCGCGCAGAGAGCCGCCGGGCAATAGTGGTCCTGTTCCGTCGCCCGTCGCAATAATGAGCGGCACGGGATTTGTCGTGTGATAAGTGTGCGGACCGCCGGTCGCCGGATCGATCATTGTCTCGGCGTTGCCATGATCTGCCGTAATAATCCATGCGCCGCCGATTGGCTGAAGTACCTGACGAATGCGCCCGAGACATTCGTCCACCGTTTCGACTGCCTTGATTGTGGCCTCCAGATTGCCGGAATGTCCCACCATATCGGCATTAGCGAAATTCATCACAATCGCGTCGAAATCGCCTTTTTCGACGGCCTTCACGATAGTGTCCGCAATGCCCGCGGCGCTCATTTCCGGTTTCAGGTCATAGGTGGGAACTTTGGGCGATTGCACCATGACGCGTTCTTCGCCGCCGAACGGCTTTTCGACGCCGCCATTGAAAAAATAGGTGACGTGCGCATATTTTTCGGTTTCAGCGCAGCGAAGATTCTTCAGATTTTGCTCGGCAAACACTTGCGCGAGAATGTGCGCGATTCTTTCAGGAGCAATCACGTATCGCAGCCACGGCCACGCTTTGTCGTATTGCGTCATCGCGATGTAGCAAAGATTCTTCGGCCGGCTCGGATCGGCGAACTCGACAAATCCCGGATCGGCGATGGCGCGCGTCATCTGGCGAGCGCGGTCAGCGCGGAAGTTGAAGAAAATCACGGCGTCGTCATCGCGAATCGGTCCAACCGGCGCGGCTGAGGCAGTTGCGCCTGCCGCAATTACAATCGGATCCGTGAATTCGTCGGTGACGCCGCGTTCATAGCTGCGGCGCATAGCTTCGGCGGGGTCTGTCGTTTTTAAAGGAGAATCGCCATGAACCACCGCGCGATAGGCGCGCTCCACGCGCTCCCAGCGGTTGTCGCGATCCATCGCATAGTAGCGCCCAACAAGCGACGCGATTTTCCCGCAGCCGACCTCTCGGATTTTTTGCTGCAATTGCTGAATATACTCGACGCCAGTGTGCGGCCCGGTATCGCGGCCATCCATGAAACAGTGAATAAAGACGCGCTCGACATGATTTTCGCGTGCCATGCGCAGCAGCGCATAGAGGTGCTGCATGTGCGAGTGCACGCCGCCATCGCTGAGTAGCCCCATCAAATGAAGATTGCGCGTGCGCCCGCGCTCCATCGCCTCGACCAGCAAAGGCTGCTTGAAAAATTCACCGTTCGCGATCATCAAATCGATCCGCGTGATGTCCATATGAATGATGCGGCCCGCGCCCATATTCATGTGGCCCACTTCGCTGTTGCCCATCTGGCCCTCGGGCAAGCCAACGGAGGGCCCGGAAGTCTGAATCAGCGTGTTGGGAAAATCCTTCAGCAGGCGGTCGTAGTTCGGCTTGCGAGCGAGGGCGATGGCATTGCCTTTGGTCTCCGCGCGGTAGCCCCATCCGTCGAGCACGGTCAAGACAATCGGTTTCGGTCGTTTCAAAAGCCCCCCCACCAAGCTTCCAACTTTTGCCTGCTACCTTCGCTCATTCATTTCATCGCGCGTGTAGGGTGGTCCATGGCGTTTACTCGCCAGCGCCGCCCGCCCCGGGAACTTCGCCGCAGCGCCCAGCTCTTCCTCTATCCGCAAGAGCTGATTGTACTTAGCGACGCGGTCGGTTCGCGACGCCGACCCGGTCTTGATCTGCCCGGTTCCCATCGCAACGACCATGTCGGCGATGAACGTGTCCTCAGTTTCTCCGGAACGGTGCGAGACAATGGAGGCGTAGCCTGCCTTGCGCGCCATTTCGATGGCTTCGATTGTTTCCGTTACCGTACCGATCTGATTGAGCTTAATCAGGATCGCATTACCGATCTTTTCTGAAATCCCGCGCGAAAAAATCGCCGGATTGGTTACAAAAATATCGTCGCCAACCAGTTGAATCTTCCCGCCCAACTCGGCAGTGAGATGTTTCCATCCGGGCCAATCGTTTTCCGATAGGCCGTCTTCGATGGAGACGATGGGAAATTGCCGCACCCAGTTGGCCCAGAATTCGGTCATTTGTTCCGAGGTGCGCGTGGACTTGTCGGATTTCTTGAAAACGTATTTGCCGCTGGCCTTGTCGTAGAACTCGCTCGATGCCGGATCGAGCGCGATGGAAACGTGCTCGCCGGGTTTGTAACCGGCGGCTGTGATGGCTTCCAGAACAACTTCGATGGCCTCATCGTTGGATTTCAGGTTGGGCGCGAAGCCGCCTTCGTCGCCGACGGCCGTGGAATAGCCGCGCTTGTGGAGTACCGCTTTCAAATGGTGGAACACCTCGACGCCCATGCGCAGGGCTTCGTCGAACGTTTTCGCCCCAACGGGCATGGCCATGAATTCCTGCAGGTCCACGGAATTATCGGCGTGCGCGCCGCCGTTAAGAATGTTCATCATTGGAACGGGCAGCGTATTGCCGGAGGGATCGCTCGAATACTTTGACAAATATTTGTACAACGGTTGACCCGCAGCTGCGGCCGCCGCGCGCGCCGCGGCCATGGAGACCGCCAGAATCGCATTCGCGCCAAAGTTTCCCTTGTTCGGCGAGCCGTCCACCTCAATCATGCGGCGGTCGAGCGCACGCTGGTCAGCGGCATCGAGTCCCTTCACGGCACCGGCAATCGCGCCATTCACATTGGCGACTGCTTTCAGCACACCTTTGCCCATGTAGCGCGACTTGTCGCCGTCGCGCAGTTCGATGGCTTCGTGCTCGCCGGTCGATGCGCCGGAAGGCACCGCTGCGCGGCCCAAAGCGCCGCCCTCAAGAATGACGTCAGCTTCCACCGTGGGATTCCCGCGCGAATCGATGATCTGCCTGCCGTGAACACGAACAATCTTCGCTGCCATGCGGCCTCCGTTTGGAACCACAGATAAACACTGATGAACACCGATTAAAGAGTAGAGAGTTGACAGTCAAAAGGGAATGTCATTTGATAAGTGGCACTAACCTCCAACAACCAACCACTTACCTCCGCCTTTTACTCCGGCTCCTCGATCATAGACTCTTCCCTGACGACAACCACCACGCCATTTTCCGTCACGTGATAGCGTTGGCGGTCAGCATCGAGATCGAAGCCAATTTCGGCGCGCTCCGGGATTGTGACATGGCGGTCGATGATCGCATTGCGAATGCGGGCGTGGCGTCCGATGTTGACGTGATTGAACAGAATCGTGTTTTCCAGATCGCTGTAGCTATTGACGCGCACGTCGTAGCCCACCACAGAACGCTTCACGCGTCCGCCGGAAAGAATGGAGCCGCCGGCGACGATCGAATCGACAGCCTCGCCTGTGCGCCCGGGATCGGCGAAGACGGTCTTTACCGGGGGATACTGGCGCTGCAAGGTGCGCAACGGCCAGGTCTTGTCGTACAGATTGAAAATGGGCGAAACAGAAACCAGGTCCATGTTGGCTTCATAGTAGGCTTCGAGGGTTCCGACGTCGCGCCAATACTGCGAGCCCACTTTATTTTCATCGATAAAGTTATACGCATAGACACGATATTTCGAGAAAATACGCGGCAAAATATCGCGGCCGAAATCGTGTTTGGAATTCGGATCTTCCGCGTCGGCCAGCAATGCAGGAATCAGCAGTTGAGTGTTGAAAATATAGACGCCCATCGAGGCGTTGACTTTGTCCGGGTGCAGGTGGGAGCGCTTGGGCGTCGCGGGTTTTTCCTCAAACCCGACGATTCGCCAATTGGGGTCAGTTTCAATGACGCCAAATCGCCCGGCCGCCTCTTGTGCATCGACTTCCAACGTGGCTACAGTGGCATCGGCACCTGCGTCCACGTGCTGCTGGAGCATCTTCTGGTAGTTCATCTTGTAGATGTGGTCGCCGGAAAGAATGACCACATAGCGGGAATGTTCGCTGCCGATCGAATAAATATTTTGATAGACGGCGTCCGCAGTGCCCAGATACCAATTGGTGGAAACGCGCATCTGCGGGGGAAGGACTTCGATAAACTCGCCCAGCCCCAACAACTGCGACCAGCCCTGGCGGATGTGGCGATTGAGCGAGAGCGCTTTGTATTGCGTTAGGACAAATACGCGCCGCAGATCGCTGTTGATGCAGTTGGACAGCGTGATGTCGATAATTCGATAGACGGCTCCGAAGGGAACGGCAGGTTTTGCGCGATCACGAGTCAGGGGCCAGAGCCTTTCGCCCTGTCCTCCAGCTAGCAGTACGCCGATCGCCTCGCGCATCAGGGACATGAGGAGCCTCTCTGCCGGGCCTCTACCAAGTCATGGAAGAAGGATCACCGACCAAATATTCTAGCAGCAACGCCCCATCTCCCCTAGTAACTGAAAGGGGCCTCCCCTTCTTGCTCCGTAGCCCGGAAAAAACAAAGCTTGACTTAAGTTGAAACGTTCGCTAGAAGTGTTGCAAATAATCACCTATAATATGAACCCTTTCATAACACAATGATTTACAGCAATACTTGCCACATGCATCGGAAGGATGGTGAATACCAAAGTGGCTGAAGTCAGCATTCAAGAAGGTGAGTCCCTGGAGAACGCGTTGCGCCGTTTCAAGCGCAAGGTGCAACAGGAAGACATCATCAAGGAAATCAAGAAGCACAGCTATTACATGAAGCCTGGAGAGAAGCGCCGCGCAAAACAGGCGCTTTCCCGCAAACGACTGCGCAAGAAGCAGCGTCGGGAACTGGACTAAAACTCCCGGGCGGCACGACCAAAGGGTTTTCCTAAGCAGCTTCGGACAAGTCGGCGATGGGCCCGCATCCATACGGTGCGTTTCCCGGGGAAGTTCGACTCGGACGAAGAGTTTGCGGGCTTTGCACCAGCGCAGAGCATCGGAGCAGCGTATGGAATACCACGATAAGGTCCTGAAGTGTTCGGAATGCAGTCAGGAGTTTATTTTCACCGCCGGCGAACAGATGTTTTTCGCCGACAAGGGCTTCAAAAACGAGCCCAAGCGGTGCAAGGACTGCAAGGCCAAACGCTCTCAGAGCCCGGGCCAAGGGAACACCCAGAGGTCGGAGACCAAAACGACCTGCTCGCAGTGCGGAAAAGAAACCACGGTTCCATTCCGCCCGACGCAGGGACGTCCCGTGTTCTGCCGTGAATGCTTTCAACAGCGGCGGTCCATGGGGGCGGCACCGGCATAACGCAGATTTAGAAAATCTGTGTAACCCGGAAGGCTCATTCTCCAGGGCGGCGAAGTAGTGCCGCGCCTGCGCAGGTACGGCCAATTTAGATGGCTCGCGCCTGGCTGTATTTTTTTAAAGAACCGGTTCTCACTTTCCAGTTTTCAATTCTGGGGAGCAGAGGCCGGTTTTTTTACGTGAAACAATTGCCGCGCTGCCCCTTCACTTCGGCACGCATTCCTTCCACTGCCAGCTGTGATCTCCAAACGGAAAGTTTGAATCTTGCGAATTGCCCAACTAACATAGCTGCCGAAACGTTTGGGATTTTGATCCGAAAGGACCTCCGTGAAAGACTCTGGAGATTGAGATGAAAACATCGCTCTCACAATCGAAAATACAATCCGCATTGGGAAATCTGGAGGGAGCTTCCGCATCGTTCGCGTGGCGGTATCCGGGAGAAACCGGGCGGCGGCAGCCGGTGCATACAGTCTATGGGGGCGCGCATTTATTTCAAGCTGGCATCGCCCGGCGGTTGGGCGATCTCGCGCTGGTGACATTGGGCGAATACGCGCCAGACGCCTTTACGTTCGCGCGCGCGGTGGGATTGCCGGGAGCCGAATCGCTGCCGAAGTCCGCGGGGAAAGCGGCAGCAGTCGAGCGGAAATTCGCGAAATCTCCGGAGAAGCTGCGGAATGGAAATCGCGCGGCGTGGCTGGCGCTCACTGTTTACGCAGGAGTGCTGGAAAAGCTTCAACGCGAGCCGGTCGAGGATCTACGCATCGATTTCGAGGATGGCTACGGGAATCGTCCGGATGAGGAAGAGGACCGCCATGCGGTGCTCGCGGCGGAAGAAGCCGCGGCGGGATTCCACCAGGGCTTGCTGCCGCCGTTCTTTGGAATTCGCATCAAACCGTTTTCGCCCGAGTTGCGCGGGCGCAGTATCCGTACGCTCGATATTTTTATAAGCACGCTATTGGCGGCGACGCGCGGCGTGCTCCCCGAGAACTTCGTCGTCACCATTCCGAAAGTCGTCATTCCGGAACAGACGGCCGCGCTTGCGAGATTGCTGGAGGGGATGGAGCCAAAGCTGGGAGTTGAAAAAGGGGCGCTGCGATTCGAGATCATGATCGAGACCACGCAGGCCATCCTGAATGAAAAAGGGGGATCGACTCTGCCGTCGCTGCTGGACGCGTCTGCGGGACGATGCGTGGCTGCCCATTTCGGCACTTACGATTACACGGCAAGCTGCAGCATCACGGCCGCGTATCAGACGATGGCGCATCCGGCCTGCGATTTCGCCAAGAACATGATGCAGGTGGCGTATGCGGGCACCGGCATCTGGCTTTCCGATGGCGCTACGAATATTCTTCCCGCTCCGCCGCATCATGCTGCAAAAGGAAAACGGCTCACGCGCACGCAGCAGAATGAGAATCGCGCAACAGTCCACCGCGCCTGGCGGCTGCACTACGAACACATCCAGCATTCGCTGGTCACGGCGTATTACCAGGGGTGGGACCTGCATCCGGCGCAGCTTCCCGCACGCTACGCGGCCGTCTATTCATTTTTCCTGCAGGGGCTGGATTCCGCCGCCGCGCGACTGAAGAATTTTGTGGAGAAAGCAGCCAAGGCCACGCTGGTCGGCGATGTATTTGACGATGCAGCAACCGGGCAGGGTTTGCTGAACTATTTTCTGCGGGCAATCAATTGCGGAGCAATCAGCGATGCAGAAGCTGAACGGCTGACGGGCGTAACGTCGGAGGAATTACACCTCGGGTCTTTTCTCAAACTCTTGAATAACCGCACGAAATAATTTTCGCCGAATCAACTGCCACGATACGTCGAGTATCCAAAGGGACTAATCAGAAGAGGAATGTGATAGTGGGCTTCCGGGTGCAGCACTTCAAAAACAATCGGAATCTCAGCGTAGAACGTCTCCGTATGCTGTGCGTGGTAGTAGGCGCCGATGCAGAATAAAAGACGATACGTCCCTGACTCGATTTGTCCGCATTCCGCGAGGAGCGCGTTGCAGCGCCCATTCGTGTCCGTCAAGCCTTTTCCTAGCACCTTCCAATCGCGTCCGTCGCGAAACTCCAGAACGACTTCGACGCCTCTGGCCGGGTGTCCGCGTGAAGTGTCAAGAACGTGCGTTGTGATCGGGTTCATGAAGTTCAACCGTTCGCCAGAAGTTTTTCCAGGCGCAAGCGCGTAATTTGCCTTTGCTGCTCCGCCGCAATTGGCAATTCGCGCGCAGGTTCATTCTGGTATCGTCGCTCCAGAAGTGCAAGCATCTCTTCCGCGGATTTCCCGCTTGCGCAGACGATGTAGATGTAACCGAATTTCTGGTAATAGGCTCGATTTCCTTCAGCGAGTTTCAATTTCACGGTCTCGGTGGCGGAGCGCGCTCCGGATTGTTCGCCGGACACCCATTGCCGCGCGGACTCCGATCCTGTGGCAGCTTTTTCTCCGATTTGCGGATGGTGGCTGAAGGCTTCCAGCCAGTCCTCGCGATCGAGTTTGCGCCAGCAGGTGTCCGCCATTTTGTATAGCATATCTAGGGCAGCGAATGGCCTTTGCGCATTCACTTGTGCGGCCCAACGCGCGCAGCCGCAACAATCGAGCAACGCCGCTTCGGCTTTTTCTGGAGGCAGATAATTGAATTCATCGAGAGTCATGGTTAATTAGGACGATTCGCCAGCGTTCCGAAAAGCCGCAGGCGGGCCACGCCTCCGTCGGGATAAATATGAAATTGAGCGTGCGTAGCTTCTTCTACAATCGCAATTTCGGTTTCATAAATATGCAGCGAGTCGGCTTTCAGCTTTGAATCCCGCAAAATTTCTTTCCAGGCAAGAGCCGCGAGCGCGGCGGGATCGGTGATGTCTCGCCCCGCGCTGCACACTTCGAGAGAGCAGCTATCCGGAAAATTTCCTTTGAAGTGCGCGGTATCGACCTCGATGCGGCGAACTGTACCCGGCGCCCCCAGACGGATAATGCACCAATCGTGGCCGGGGCCGCGGCGTCTGCGCGTCTCCCAGCCGTCATGCATGCCGGTGGATTTGCCCGGCTGAATCAGGTTGTTGCGGGAGCCGAAAAACATGTCGCTGGAATCGATCACCAGGCCGCCGTGTTCGACTGCGGCGAGATCGATTTCTCCGCCGGCGCGTCCGATCGCGGGCCAATCTGGAATCACTTCGCCGTGGACTCGCAGGCGGGCCACGCCGCCGTCAGAATATATCTTGAATCGCAGGTGCGTGGCGCGATTCGTGTTGGAAATCGCAAACCGATTTTGCGAGTCGCCCGCAAGCCGTGATTTTGGCAGTAGCGAATTCCATGTGGTAATGGGGTCCTCGAGTTCATTGGCCTTCGGATCTCCGTCCACGGCGCAGTATTGCAATTCGCAGTGGTCCGGAAAATTCCCTTTGAAATGCGCGGTGTCGACGACAACTCCGCGAACGATGCCGGGCAGTCCAAGCTTCACGATGCACCAGTCATAGCCGGGGGTGCGCCGCCGCCGAGTTTCCCAGCCGTCCATCCATTTGCCGAAGTCGGTGAATTTGTCAGCGATCCAGACCGGCGCGGCGGCTTTCAGCAGATTTTCTTTCGGCGCAAAAAATTCGTCATTGGCCGCGAGGACGCGCCCGCCCAGGCGTTCCGCAGCAAGATCGATGTAGTCCGTGAAGTCCATCAGCGTTTGCCTCGTCGCAACAGCGCGCCTTTCGGAGAGCCCAGGAACTGGCCCCGCTCATAAATCATTTCACCTTGCAGAAATGTTGCTTCCAGCACGCCGCGAAGCTTCTGGTTCGCGTATGGCGTCAACTTGTGGCGATGATGAAGCATCGCGGGTTTTACGGTGAAATGCTTTTCAGGATTCCACACGACGATGTCCGCATCGTATCCCGCCGCAACCGTCCCTTTGTGTTTTTCAAGACCTGCCAGCCGGGCCGGCCCGGCACACATCCAGCGCACCAGATCCTCGAATGAGAAACCTTTTGTGCTCAACTTCGTCCACATCACCGGAAGACCGAGCTGCAATGACGCGATGCCGCCCCAGGCTTCAAAGAAATTTCCCGTATCTTTGCATTTCATCGCCGGGGGCGAAGGCGAATGGTCGGACACGACCATTTCGATGATCTCCTTTTCGAGCGCTTTCCACAGGCCGTCCCGGTTGCGCGAATCGCGGATTGGCGGCGCGCACTTAAATTCCGTGGCGCCGCGTGGGACAGTGCGCGAAGTGAAATTGAGATAGTGTGGACACGTTTCCGTCGTGACTTGTAACCCTTCCTTTTGCGCGCGCCGGATCAGAGGTACCGAAAGCTCTGAAGAGAGATGCACGATATGGACCCACGCGCCGAATTCGCGCGCCAGTGCAATCATTAATGCGACTGCCTGAGTTTCAGCGGCATCAGGCCTGGACCGCAACCAGGTCGCATGGCTTCTTCGATCGGCCTTTCCGATCCGTTTCGCGGCATCCTCGATGGAGCCGGGAAGTTCCGCGTGGACTAGCAGTGGAACCTGCATCGCCGCAAGAATCGGCATCGCTTCGCGGAGATCGCTTTCCTTCACGTTCTCAAATTCAGGCACGCCGGAGGAAACCAGGAAACACTTGAAACCGAATACTCCCTCGCGGACCATTGTCCGCAATGCACCGGCATTGCCCGGAACGACGCCGCCCCAAAAACCAACATTCACCCAACATTTTCCGGCGGCAGCGGCACGCTTGGTTTCCAGCGACGCGACAGTAGTCGTCGCGGGAATGCTATTGAGTGGCATGTCGATCAAAGTGGTCACGCCGCCCGCAGCAGCAGCGCGCGTGGCCATCTCGAAGCCTTCCCAATCGGTGCGGCCGGGCTCGTTAATGTGGACGTGCGAGTCTACGAGTCCCGGCATGACGACGGATTTCCCTGCGTCATGGACGTTCGCGCCTCGCGGCAGATCGTCATAGCCGAGGATCGCGCTGATCTTCCCATCGCGAATGTGCACGGTCGCTGCCTTCACGCCATCCGGCGTCACGACGCGCTTGCTGCGTATGATCTGAGCGGTTTTCATTGCGTGAGCTGCGACAGAAATTCGTCGAGCAGATTTTGTGCGACGCGAATCCGGTATCGCGCCGTCGAACGAATATCGTCAATGGGAGAAATTTCCCGCGCGATTGATTCCTTCGCCGCCGCGACGATCTCCGGTGTGAGTTTCGCGCCTCGCAGCGCATTCTCCGTTTTCACCGCGCGCAGCACCACAGGCGCGACACTCCCGAGCGCGATGCGGATATCCCGGATGATATCGCCTTCCATCTGCGCAGCTCCCGCGAAACACACTTTGGAAATTGCCTGCGCCTTGCGCGTGCCCACTTTTCGGTAATACTGCTTCCACGGCTTGGCGCGGCGCGGCAGGCGTATCGCCCGCAGCAATTCATCCGGTGCGATCTGCATTTTTTTATAGCCGGTGTGGAAACCGTGATACGGCAGCCAACGGACACCACGCGTGGAGATGAGTTCGATCTCCGCATCGTACACCAGCAGCGCGGGGGGCGAATCCGCTGCCGGAGATGCGTTCACGATGTTTCCACCCAGCGTGCCGCGATTCTGCGTGGCGATGCTGCCGGTTTCTCGCGCAGAGGCGCAGAGCAGGGCAAATTCTATTTGCAATAATGGATGCCGTTGGATTTCTGTGTAAGTCGTCAGGGCTCCTATCGTAAACGCATTGGCCGTCACTTCTATGCCGCGCAAATCTGCGAGCTTTGACAAGCTCAGAAATCGTTTGTGCGAAAGTTTTCCGGCCTCCAGCAGCACCATCAGGTCGGTGCCTCCGGCAAATGGCTGCCAGACTCCCGGCTCGGCGGAAAGAATGCCGATGGCTTCGGAGAGGGTTTGCGGAACGCGCAGTTCGTAGGCGGGAATGTACGCCCTCATGGCTTCTCCGTGTGCGGTTTCGCCGCCGGTTCGCAGGCGCGCACGACCGCCGCAAAGATTTTCTGATAGCCGGTGCAGCGGCAGAGGTTTCCGGCTAGCCCTTCGCGAATTTCCGCATCGTTGGGGTGAGGATGCCGGTCGATCAATGCCAATGCGGCAATCACCATTCCGGGAGTGCAAATGCCGCACTGCGCGCCGCCGCATTCCAAGAACGCTTCCTGCACGGCATGAAGCTGTGCGCCGCCGGCGATTCCTTCGATGGTGCGAATATTCGCGTCGTCCACCTCGATGGCTGGAATCAGGCAGCTGTTGACCAGCGCGCCGTTCATCAGCACCGCGCACGCACCGCATTCGCCTTCACCGCAGCCTTCTTTTGTGCCGGTCAGATGCAGGTTTTCGCGCAGCACGTCCAGCAGCCGCGCCATTGGGTAGGCGTGAAGGGTCTCGCGTTTGCCGTTGACCATGCACTTGATCTCAACTTTGCTCACCGGCTCAACCAAGCACGCCCGCCTTTTCTGCCGTCGATTCCAGCATCGCGTCCATCAACACTTCCGGCGTGGCCGGTATTACGCGCAGGCAGAGCCCAGTGGCATTCTCGATTGCATTTAAGATCGCCGGCGCGGGGCCGTCCATGGGCAATTCGCCGATGCCCTTTGCGCCGCCCGGGCCGAAGGCGTATGGATTTTCCGCGAAGAACACGCGGATCGGAGGAATGTCAGCGGCGGTGGGCATAATGTAATTCGTCATTTGGCCGTTGGCCATGCGGCCTTCGCGCCAGACGACATTTTCATACAGCGCCATGCCGATGGCCTGCGCCACGCCGCCCTCGATTTGTCCTGCGGCCAGCAGCGGGTGAATCACCTTGCCGACTTCTTGCAGCGCGACGAAATCGGTGACGCGAGCTTCGAACGTGCTCGTGTCCACGGCAACCTCCGCGACGTAAACGGCCCACGCATAGGTGCCGTAGGCGTCTCCGCTGTAGGTTGCATCATCCCAAAAAAGGCCGGGCGGAGGCTCGTACTGGCTTCGCGACCGCAGCGGTCCGCGCGTCTCGATATATTTCCTGCATGCGCGCACGAATTCATCTTCAGTGCAGCCGTCGCAGAGCAGGCCGCTATCGAGCAGCGTCCGCTTCAAGCTGAGCGCCGCGCCCTCGACCAGTTTGCCGACGACCATCGACGTGCGCGATGCAACGGTAGGACCGCTGTTCGGCACCGAGCCCGTATCGGGCTGCGCGATTTCGATGCGATCGAGGCCGATGCCGAGCGCATCCGCCGCGATTTGCGAAAAGACAGTGTTCGTCCCTTGGCCAATTTCCGTACTGGCGGAAAGGATGCGGATGATCCCCTCGGCAGTCGCTTCGATCTCCACTACAGAGGCGAGTGTAACTTCGCCCGATCCGGTAAATCCCGCTCCGTGCATGAATGTGGAAAATCCGATGCCCCGCTTGATACTAGAGCCGGGATTTTCGCGGGCGAAGCGTTCGGTCCTGGCGCGATAGTCGCTCTCCTTGAACGCACGTTCGAGCAGGCCGTCAAAATCGACGTCTTCGTGAAGCAGTTGTCCGGTGGCGGTCGTCAATCCCTTGCGAAGAAAATTCCGGTGGCGAAATTCTTCCGGCGTTAGATTCAGTGTCCGCGCGACATGATCGAAGTGCCGCTCCACGGCAAAGATGCTTTGCGGCGCGCCAAAGCCGCGAAATGCTCCGTGCGGGGGCGCATTCGTCGCGACCGCCTGCGAACGGACCCGCACATTGGGACAGAAATACGGCCCCGCTGCGTGAATCGTCCCGCGCGAGAGAACCACGGAAGAAAGCGTCGCGTAAGCCCCGCCGTCGATTACGAAATCGATATCCATGGCAACCAGTTTGCCGTCGCGCGTCACGCCGGTGCGATGCCGAGTGCGTGAGGGATGGCGCTTGGTTGTCGCCACCATATCTTCCGCGCGATCGTAAATAATTTTCACGGGCTTGCCGGATTTCAATGCCAGCAGCGCAGCGTGCGCCGCCAGCATCGAGGGATATTCCTCCTTGCCGCCGAATCCGCCGCCCGTCTCTGCCTGAACCACGCGAATTTTCTCGTGCGGTAGGCCGAACACGGTGATCAGCGCCTTGTGAACGTAGTACGGGCATTGCAGGGAGCCCCACACGGTCACTCCGTCACTCGGATTCGCGATGGCGATCATGCCCTGATTTTCAATGTAAAGCTGTTCCTGCGAGCCGGTGCGGTACTCGCCCTCCACAATCACATCGGCAGATGCCCACGCGGCCTCCACATCCCCCTTTTCAACCAAATAGGATTTGAATACATTGTCCTCGCCCGAAATAATTACGCGCTTTGCTTCGGACTCCTCGATGGTGAAGACGGCGGGCAATGGCTCCACGTCGATGTGCACCGCGCGGCGCGCTTCTTCGAGTAGAAATTTATTGGGATGGGCCAGCAGGACGATGGGCTCTTCGGGATGATTGATGAATTCGTGCGCAAGCGCGGGCTGATCGTGCGCAATTGCCGTAATTTCATTCTTGCCGGGAATATCCGCCGCGGTGACGATTGTGAATTCATTCCAGGGAATTCCGTCGTCGTAGCGGATGCCGAGGATTCGACCCCGCGCGGTGTTGCTGCGCACGGTTACGCCATGAATCATTTCGGGGAAAGCGAGGTCGTCCACGTACCGGGCCTGGCCGGTAACTTTGCTCCGTCCCTCTTTGCGGATGACGGAATGGCCAAAGAATTTTTCTTCCATCCGAGCGACCTCACCTGAGCAGGACCCTGCGGCAGCTTCAGTACCGAACGCGCTCGCTGGTTCGCTCCCACTCGCGAAATGGTTCCTGCGCTTCCTCACGCATCATCGGTTCCAGTGGAATCTGACGATCGGCATGCGCGCGTTTTAATTCGTCATAGATAAAGGAGTCGTCGAAGCCCGCTGCCGTGGCATCCGCAGCGGTTGCGCCGAAATAAACGCGGTCAGGCCTGGCCCAATAAATCGCGCCCAGGCACATGGGACATGGCTCGCAGCTTGTATAGATTTCGCAGCCAGAAAGTTGGAAAGCTCCGAGCACGCGGCACGCTTCTCGAATCGCGGTGACTTCCGCATGCGCTGTGGGATCGTTTGTGGACGTGACGCAGTTCGCGCCGGTGGCAATCACATGGCCGTCCTTCACCACGAGGGCGGCAAAGGGGCCGCCTTGGCCGGACCGGACGTTTTCCACCGCTCGATGAATCGCCTCTTGCATGAAGGCGTTGGGCATAGCTGTCTCCTGCCTTGCACGCGCTGCCCATAAATTGTACCGGAAAAGAGGGCGCTCGCGTTTGCGGTTTTCGAATGCCCTGCATCGGGTTTTCGCATTCTTACGCGGTGACGCAGTGTAGTTCTCGATAGGACCAAAAACTGCCCGCCCCAAAAACGGGCGGCCTCTACAAGTGCCAGGACCTAGGAAGGTGTTGTAGCGGCCTCTCCGTCACGCGATTTTCGGGACGGAGAGGGCACTTTTAGAGTCGAGCTGAGTCACCGCCGATTTCTATCTTCCCAATTTCTATCTTCACGTGTACTTTCGCAAAATTGCATGTAAAATGCACGGTCCTGCATGCGGTTTTGCCGGGCACGGGATCGATGTCATGGGTGCATTGAAGAGTTTGGAAGCATTCCATCAATAAAAAATGTAACCTTCTCGACCTCACAGGAATTTCATAAAGTCGGGTGAGTTTGTTTATGCGTTCGTGGAGTGCTCGCACTCCGGGTGTGCCGGGCAGTTGTCGGGGGAGGAAGTTTCATGATTGTCGGTGTCCCAAGAGAAATCTATCCTGGGGAACGGCGTGTGGGCTTGGTGCCCGCGGTGGTCCCCAACCTTGCGAAAGCAGGGCTGGAAGTTGTTGTTGAAGCCGGTGCGGGCGTGGAGGCCGGGTTTCCGGACGCTGAATACGTTGCCAAGGGCGCGAAAATTGTCGCGGACCGCACGGAAGTATTTCGCGTGGCGGACATCGTGGTCCAGGTCCTCTGTTACGGCTCCAACGATCAAACGGGCGCGGCTGATTTGCCCTTGTTCCGGCGCGGCCAGGTGTTGATCGGGTTTCTCCGGCCGCTGGGTTCGCTCGAAACAATTCAGGCCATCGCCGCCACCGGCGTTACATCATTCTCTGTGGAACTAATACCGCGAACCACCCGCGCGCAGAGTATGGACGCGCTCTCCTCGATGGGCACGATGTGCGGGTATAAGGCCGTGCTGATCGCGGCGGATTCTCTCCCCAAGATTTTCCCGATGCTCACCACCGCTGCGGGAACGATCACGCCGGCGCGCGTTCTGATCATTGGCGCAGGTGTGGCGGGTTTGCAGGCCATCGCCACGGCGCGCAGGCTCGGGGCAGTCGTCTCTGCGTACGATTTGCGTCCAGCCTCCAAGGAGCAGGTGCAGAGCCTCGGCGCGCGTTTTGTCGAGCTTCCCATCGAGGCGAAAGATGCGCAGGACGCCGGTGGCTACGCGAAAGCCCAGGATGAGGAGTTCTACCGGCGGCAGCGCGAATTGCTGGGCAAAGTAATCGCGGAGAGCGACGTTGTGATTACCGCCGCAGTCGTACCGGGCAAGAAATCCCCGGTGCTGGTTACGAAAGAGATGGTTGCAGGGATGGCACCCGGATCGGTGGTTGTCGATCTGGCCGCGGAGCGCGGCGGAAATTGCGAACTTACCAAGCCCGGCGAGAAGATTGTCGATCACGGCGTCACGATCATCGGCTATTTCAACTTCGCCTCCACCGTTCCTTACCATGCGAGCCAGATGTACGCGCGAAACATCACCGCGTTTCTTCTTTACATGATTAAAGACGGAAAGCTGCAGCTCAACATGAACGACGAAATCATCAAGAGCACTCTGATGACGCAAGCAGGCGAAGTGGAGAACGCGCGTGTGCGGGAATTTTTCTCACTCCCCCCGCTGGTAGCTCCCCAGAAGGAGACAAAATAGATGAAGTCGGACCTCATCACCAGTCTTTACGTATTCATGCTGGCGGGTTTTATCGGCTTTGAGGTGATTCGCCGCGTGTCGCCGCTTCTTCATACGCCGCTGATGTCGCTGACCAACGCGCTGGACGCCATCGCCGTGGTCGGAGCGATTTTGCTGGCGGGAGAACATAAGAGCACGTTGTCCACCGTGCTCGGCACGATTGCGATTGTCGCCGCCACCAGTAACGTTGTCGGCGGCTTCTTCATCACGGACCGGATGCTCAAAATGTTCAAATCGAGCAGCAAACCTAAATCATGACTCCCTTCCTATCGACCGACCTCATCATCGAAATCACGTATCTGGTCGCAACCGCCCTCTTCATCCTTTCTCTAAAGTGGATGAGTTCTCCGGCGACGGCTCGGCATGGCGTGTGGGCTGGCGAAATCGGCATGGTCCTGGCCATCGCGGGAACTCTGCTAAACCGCGGCATCGTTGATTACAAGTGGGTCGCGATTGCCCTGGTGCTGGGCACCATCATTGGCGTTCCCCTCGGCAAAGTCCAAATGACCGCGGTGCCGCAGCGAACTGCGCTCAGCCACGCCTTCGGCGCTCTCTGCGTAACGCTGGTCGGCACAGCTGAGTTCTATCTGCGCGCGCCCGATGTGCCCAAGTTCATGATGTCGGTTCTCTCGATGGAAGTGATTCTCGGCTCGCTAACCTTTACCGGAAGCCTGATGGCCGCGGGCAAGCTGCAGGAGATTCTGCCGCAACGTCCGATCACCTATAAAGGACAGAACATCGTCAACCTCGGCATGCTGGCCGCCTCGGTTGGTGTCGCCGCGTATCTTGTGATTCATCCGGATCACATCTACCTGTTTCCCGTTATTGTGATAGTTCCTCTGCTGTTCGGCGTGCTGATGATTATTCCCATCGGCGGCGCGGACATGCCCACCGTGATTTCCCTCTTGAATTCCTACGCTGGACTTTCCGCCGCTGCAATGGGTTTTGTGCTGGATAGCAAGCTTCTGATCGTCGCGGGAGCGCTGGACGGCGCGAGCGGCTTGATCCTCTCCGTCAACATGTCCAAGGCCATGAACCGCTCATTTTCGAACGTGCTGTTCGGAGCCTTCGGACAGGAGCAGGTTGCCGCAAAGGCTGGTGAGGAAGCTCGCCCCGTTCGAAGCGCGACTCCCGAAGAGGCTGCCGGCATCCTCGAGGTAGCAAGCAAGGTCGTAATCGTTCCGGGCTACGGCATGGCCGTGGCGCAGGCCCAGCACAAAGTCCGCGAACTCTATGACAATCTGACCAAGCGCGGCGTGGACGTAAAATTCGGCATTCATCCGGTCGCCGGACGCATGCCGGGCCACATGAACGTGCTGCTCGCCGAAGCAGACATTCCTTACGACAAGCTGCTGGACATGGACGAAATCAACGGCGACTTTCCGCAGACGGATGTGGCGCTCATTATCGGCGCAAACGACGTCACCAACCCCGCTGCGCGGACCGACGCCAGTAGCCCGATATACGGTATGCCGATTCTGGACGTCGACAAAGCGCGCACCGTAATGGTGATCAAGCGCAGCATGGGCGCGGGCTTTGCGGGCATCGACAATCCCCTCTACTACATGGACAAAACCCTGATGCTCTTTGGCGACGCCAAAAGCTTCGTCGGCTCCATCGTTCGCGAACTTTCCGGCGGGGGCAGCCACGGATAGTTTTTCTTCGTCGCAAGAAAATGACCGGGGACGGGCGCTAGTGCTATGCTATTTGCCGCTATGAGAAGCGCGCCCCTTCTCGTCAAGCTCTTCATCGATATACCTCCGCAGGTGCTGGCCCAAACACTGCACAATTTCACTCTCGATCTGGAAGATTGCGCAACAAACACGTTTGGCATGGGCCCTGGGTGGGCCGGAGAAATCGTTCAAAGGAATATATCCCATGGCCGAAGAGAAGAATCCACCAGCCGCGCCGCCTTCTAAGTCCCCGTCCGATCCGCCGCCGAGGTTTAGCCGTTCCAACGGCCGCCGAAACATCGTGATTCTACTTGCGGTCCTGATTCTGATAGTTGGCGGTGTGTTTTTGTGGCGCTATTTCTCCAGCTATGAATCCACCGACGACGCGCAGGTGGACGTCCATCTTTACCCCGTCAGCGCGCGCGTTTCCGGCTATGTAGTCAGCGTCAATGTGCAGGACAACCAGTACGTGCAGAAAGGGACAGTGCTGGCGGAGATCGACCCGAAGGATTATGAGGTCGCGGTCGCGCAGGCGGAGGCCAATCTCGCCAGCGCGGAAGCGACTGCCCAGTCGATGATTATCGACATTCCCATAACGGCCACAAATACCTCGAGTCAATTGAAAGTTGCCGGATCGGACGTCGCCAGTTCCAACGCAGGCATCATTGCCTCCGAGAAACAGGTTTCCGCCGCTCATTCGCAGGTGGAAGAGCTCCAGGCCAACGATGTGAAGCTACAGGATGACGTTCGCCGCTACAAATCGCTGCTGGACAAGCAGGAAATTGCCGCGCAAATATACGATCAGGCGGTATCGGCAGCCAAGGCCAGCACCGCGTCTATCGCGGCAGCCACCGCCAATGAGGCCGCCGCGCAGCAGGCCGTGCAACAGGCACGCAGCCGCTTGGCAGGATCGGAGGCGAACCAACAGGCGGCGGAAACCGCGCCGCGACAGGTGTCGTCCATTCGCGCGCGGGCGCGGGCCGCGATCGCTGATGTGAATCAAAAACGCGCGGCGCTCGATCAGGCTCGACTGAACCTTGGGTACACCAAAATCGTCGCGCCGGTCAGCGGCGAAGTGAATAAGACGGTCGTTGTCGGCATGAACGTTCAGCAGGGACAGGAACTGCTCAACATTGTCCCGTTGGACGATGTCTGGATCACCGCAAATTTCAAGGAAACACAACTCCGGCATATGCGTCCTGGACAGCGGGCGGAAATTCACGTGGATTCCAGCGGCCGGACTTTCAAAGCCCGCGTGGAAAGCGTTGCCGGAGCCACGGGTCCGCTCTTCAGCTTGCTCCCGCCCGAAAACGCTACTGGGAATTACGTCAAAATCGTTCAAAGAATTCCCGTAAAAATCGTCCTCGACCCGGGAGAGAATTCCGATTATCAACTCCGTCCGGGCATGAACGTGGTGCCCGATGTGTACCTCCAATGAGTTCCTCCGCCACACTAACTGCCGAACAGGAAGCCTGGCGGCCCAGCTTCAATCCCTGGCTGATTGCCGTGGTCGTCGCCCTCGCGGCGTTCATGGAGGTCCTCGACACCAGCATTGCCAATGTGGCGCTCCCCTACATGGGCGGGAATCTTGGGGCAAGCAATGACCAGAGCACTTGGGTCCTGACCTCCTATCTGGTTTCGAACGCCATCGTCCTGCCGATCAGCGGCTGGCTCGCCGGTACGCTGGGCCGCAAGCGCTTCTTCATGGGCTGTTTGTTCATCTTCACAGTGAGTTCGTTGCTTTGCGGTTTGGCGCCGAGCCTCGGCTTGCTTCTTCTGTTTCGCGTGCTGCAAGGCGCGGGTGGCGGCGGACTTCAGCCGATGGCGCAAGCGATTCTGGCGGATACGTTCCCTCCCGAAAAACGAGGCCTGGCATTTGCTCTCTACGGAATTACAGCGGTCACCGCGCCCACGATCGGCCCCACGCTTGGCGGCTGGATCACGTTCAACTATTCCTGGCGTTGGATTTTCTTCATCAATCTTCCCGTGGGTCTCGCCACATTATTTCTGGTGTACCGATTTGTGGAAGACCCGCCGTATTTCGCCCGTCTCAAAAGCGCCGGTGTGAAGCTGGACTACATCGGCATTGCGCTGCTCACGCTCGGCATCGGGGCGTTGCAAGTGCTGCTCGACAAAGGTCAGGAGGACGACTGGTTCGGATCGAGTTTCATCACAATTCTTGTCATCGTGTCCGCCGTCTCGCTGATCGCGCTGGTCATTTGGGAATGGCGTCACAAGGCGCCGATCGTGGATGTCCGCTTATTCAAATCATTTAATTTCGCCAGCTCAAACCTGATGATGTTCATGCTGGGGATCATGCTGTTCAGCAGCCTGGTCATGATGCCGCAATTTTTGCAGACGCTTATGGGCTACACCTCGCAGGTCGCGGGATTGGCAATCTCCGCCGGCGGTGTGATGTTGCTGATTGAAATGCCGATCATGGGGCAATTGACCACGAAGGTGCAGGCGCGCTACCTGATCGCCTTCGGCTGGCTCTGTCTGGCCATCGCCATGTTTTATTCCACCAAGCGGATCGATCTGATGATCAGTTTTAACGCCGCCCTGTGGCTGCGCGTGGCCCAGGTGGTTGGCATGGGCTTTCTGTTCGTGCCGATTTCACTGGTGGCCTATATCGGCATTCCGCCGGAGAAAAACAACGCGGTCGCCGGAATCGTCAATTTCATGCGGAACATGGGAAGCAGCGTGGGCACTTCATTGGTAACGACATTGATTGCGCGGCGCTCGCAATATCATCAGGAGATTATCGGGGGCTATGCTCGAGCCGGAAATCCAAATTTCCAAAATGCAGTAAACGGCTTGGCAGAACGGCTGAATCATTCGGGCATGGGCGCGCATGAAGCAAAACTGGCGGCCTACGCTAGGATTTATCAGGGCATTCAGGCGCAGGCCGGCAGCCTGGCCTACATCGATACTTTTATGGTCCTCGCCGTCGGGGCCGCGATCATGTTTTTTCTGGCGTTTATATTGAAGAAGAACGATCCCGGCGGCGGGAAAACTCTGATACTGGAATGAACGATACTTGAGTAAAATCCGCTCGAAGCGTGGGGCTTGCGGCGAAAATTTCGGGGAAACATCATGATTAAAATCGTCACCATCGAACGGGAGTACGGATGCGGCGGCAGCGAAATCGCTCAACGCCTGGCCGAGCATCTCGGCTGGAAGCTCTGGGACCACATCCTGACCGAGGAAATCGCCCGCCTGGCGAATTGCCCAAAAACGGTGGTCGAACAGCGGGAAGAGCGAAACGACCCGCTTTACTATCGCTTGTTCAAATCATTCCTGCGCGGAAGCTATGAAGGCAGCATTAACGCGCACAAGCTCCACCTGGTTGACAGCGAAAACATCCTGTTGCTCACCGAGAAAGTGGTCCGGCACGCCGCGGAAAAAGGCAACTGCGTCATCGTCGGAAGAGGATCGCAGCATTTTCTGATGAATCGCGACGACACCGTTCGCATATTTCTGTACGCCCCCAGAGAAGAAAAAGTCCGGCGGCTTCTATCGCGCGGCAAGACCGAGCAGGAAGCTCACGACCTGGTGGATACCGTGGACCAGGAGCGCGCCGATTACATCGGAAAATATTTTAAGGTGGAATGGCCGAACCGGTCGCTGTATCACGCCATGATCAACACAGCCATTGGCGACCAAACCGTAGTTCGAACCATTTTGAGCGTTGTGGAAGCTTTTGACTCACGATCCATTGCTCAGGTATAAGGGCGTAGGACATTTCGTTTCTTATGTGCAGCTTTGGGTGAGGTTGTCCTGGCCGCGGGCGCGGCGAATCAGCAATGGGGGGGTATAACTATGGTGGCTGGGCGAACAGTCGTCCCGCGGTCTGCGTGGCTTCGTTTTGGTTTGCTTACGATAATTGGCCTTCTGGCAACCGCGCCGGTCTCATTCGCGCAGTATCCCGCTGGCCCTCAGATCCGCAAGGACGGAACGGCCCTCCTGATTGAAGATTACGCCAGCCTTCCGCTTTCCAATCCCACTCGCGGCAGCCAGCACTGGCAGGAAATCGATTACACTAAGGAGTTGGGACGCGTAAATTCCGTTCGCTCCGAACCCGCGAACGCTCCAATGTCGGCGTCGCGTTTCTTCGTCATCGATCAAAGCCGCACTCTCTACATTCTGGATAAGGCGACAAAAAAGTTCACGATGTACATTAATTATCCTGAGGTCTTCCCGAAATTTCAGTCCGATTCGGGCATCACCGGCGGACTGATCTCGATCATCTTTGATCCTGAGTACGCGAAGAACGGCAAGTTCTACACCATCCATACCGAAGCGCCGGACCTGGAAGGCTCCCCCGCTCCAACGAACGCGCACATGCCGTCGCTGGACGTGACCGGCTACACGACCACGCCGACGGTGAAGCCGCCTGCCGGCGATACCATTATTGAATCCGTCCTGATCGAATGGACCGATACCAACGTTCGCAATTCCACGTTCGAGGGAACCGCGCGCGAACTGTTGCGCGTCGCCTACGTTCGCAGCCATCCGATGGACGACATGATTTTCAATCCGCTCGCCAAACCCGGCAGCAGCGACTACCGAAACCTCTATATCGGTGTCGGCGACGGCGCATCCGGAGAAACCACGGGCCCGCAGCATTTCCTGCCGCAGATGCTGAACAATCTGATGGGCAAAATTATTCGCATTACGCCTGACCTGAATCTGCGCCCGAAAGATATGCTCAGTGCGAACGGCCGCTACCGGATTCCCTCCACGGGGCCAGATCCCAATCCGTTCCTGAATGTTTCGATCGCGCGCCCGGAAATTTTCGCCTACGGACTGCGCCACCCGCACCGCATGAATTGGGATGTGCCTTCGAAGACGCTGATCTTCAACGATATCGGCGACCGTTACTGGGAAGCCGTCGAAATCCTGAAAAAAGGCGCCAATTACGGCTACGCCGAGCGCGAAGGCAACGAGCAATTTTTCGTGGATGCCAATGGAAAAACGACTAGCCTGATGAGTCCGCCCGTCCCGTTCCCGGACCGCGATCTTCTGCACGTGGATGGAATCGATGAGCCGGTAGTACCCATCTATCCAGCCGCCATTTACAGCCACAGGGAAGGCGATTCCATCGGCAGCGGCTTTGTGTACCGGGGCAAACTGATGCCGCAGATGCGCGGAAAATATATTTTCAACGACATGACGACAGGCCGCATCTTTTACGCCGACCTGAATGAGCTGCTGGCGACGCACGGAGAGCGCAATCATCAGGCGCAAATCCACGAGATACAAATCGTGTATAAGAGCCCCGATGCCCCGCCCGACTCGAAGCCGGTCAACCAGCGTGTCTACAGCATCCTCGTAGAAAACTTTGCGCGAAAGGGCGGAAAGCTCCTGCCGGATCACGTGCTGCCCGGCGGAGGCCTAGCAACAAGCGGTTGGACCGACCCGGAGCACAAACATCCCAAGACGGACCCCGAAGGCGTAGTCTACGGCGGAGGACGAGCGGACGTGCGCGTAGTGATGGCCGGCGACGGGGAACTCTATATGCTGAGCAAGTCCGACGGCATGATCCGGAAATTTACGGCAGTGGTAACGCCGCCTCCAGCTTCAAAGTAGAAGAAGCAAAAGTCCCGGAGGGACGGCACAACGTAGCCCACACCGTAAGGTGTGGGGGAACGAAACCCTCAGAAAACCCCGTAGGGGTGACACAAGGGTCCCAATCGATCGAAACTAGCAGACTGCCGGAAACGCCAAAGAGCATTCACGCAGTCCCAGGAGATACGGTGTTAAAAAATATATTCCGAACGCAAATCGCGCTACTGCTGCTGGCCTTCACCATTCCGGCTTTCTCCCAAAACTACACCGCGAAAAAAATGGTCGATCACGGCGTCGATATTATCCGCCTCACAGACGCTTCCCACGGCGTCGAGGCCTCGGTCGTCCCCTCGATCGGAAATCGCCTCTATGAGATGAACGTCCACGGCAAGAACATCTTGAATTTCACCCCGGCCAATGTCGGCGAGTTGAAGAAGAATCCCGCAGGCGGCGGCATTCCGTTCCTCGCGCCCTGGGCCAACCGCCTGGGCGAAGAAGATTTCTGGGCCAACGGCAAAAAATACACGTTCAACATGACTTTAGGCAACGTTCACAAAGACGTCCCGATTCACGGCTTTGTCACCAACGCTCCCGATTGGGAAGTGACCGAAGTAAAGGCGGATGGCAAATCGGCGCACGTCACCAGCCGCCTGCAATTCTGGAAGCACCCGGACTGGATGGCGCAATGGCCGTTCGCGCAGGAATACGAAATGACGTACCAGCTTTCGAACGGCGCGCTGGAAGTCCGCCTAACCGTCACCAACCTGAGCACCGATCCCATGCCCCTCGGGCTCGGATTTCATCCCTGCTACCGCATCCCGGATGTCGATCGAGACCAATGGATGGTCGGCCTGGCCGCGCGCAAAGTGGCAGTCAACGACAGCCGCCTGGTGGCCACCGGCGAGCTCAAGCCGATCGATATGCCCAATCCGTTTCCCGTCCCAGGACATCCCCTGGACACCAGCTTCACCGATTTCGAACGCGATTCCAGCGGCATGGCACATTTCTCCATCGCATCCGGCGCGAAAAAAGTCGAAATCCTTTTTGGACCGCAATATCCCGCCGCCGTCATTTACACCCCGGCGACGACGCAAACTGTCTGCATCGAGCCAATGGCCGGCATCACCAACGCCATCAACCTGAACCACGAAGGAAAATACCCCGACCTGCAGACAGTAGCCCCCGGCGCAAAGTGGGTCGCCAGCTTCTGGGTGCGAACCAGCGGGATCTGAAGCAAAGGCGGTTGGAACCAAAGCCGGGCGCTCCCTGATTACCGCGCCCCACGCTAACGTTGTCATTCCGAACGGAGTGAGGAATCCCTCTTCGATTGTCGCGCGACAACAAACCCCAGAGGGATTTCTCACTTCGTTCGGAATGAAGCATGAGTGGGTGAAATCACTGCTGAGTGGAACCAAAGCCGGGTGGGAGGAAAGTCGGGGACGCCCTGATGTTCCAAGCCCCCCCCAAAGTTGTCATTCCGAACGAAGTGAGGAATCTCTCTTCGATTGTCGCGCGGCAACAAACCCCAGAGGGCTTCCTCACTTCGTTCGGAATGACAACGGTTTTTTCTTCGTTTGGAAACAATCGAGGAAGTTTGGTGGGCCCGCCAGGACTTGAACCTGGGACCGTCGAATTATGAGTTCGCTGCTCTAACCAACTGAGCTACAGGCCCAACGTAGATTGGTTTATATCTTATATCGAATCGTGACTGCGGCGCGCGGTGGAAATGGGGCGAACGTCCCGTTCGATCTCGGCCAGAAGTTCATCCTCGGCCGTATCCAGCTCGAACTTCATCTGCATGCTCATCCAGAACTCGGGTGATGTTTTGAAGTAGCGTCCCAGGCGCAAGGCGGTGTCCGAGGTGATTCCCCGGCGCTCGGCGACAATATCCGCGATCCGCGTCACCGGAACGCGAAGGTCCATCGCCAGTTTGTTCATGCTCAGTCCGTAGGGCTTTAGAAAATCCTCTCGAAGATGTTCTCCCGGATGGACCGGCTTCATTTTTTTCGCAATCGTCGTTTCCCTTACTCGTAATCCACGATTTCTGCGGGCGTGCATTCCCTCGTGGATTTCGAAGGCGTTGATTGATTTATAAGCAAGGCGCCGCTTACTCCTCTTCGTTACGTTCTCTTTCAGGAATTTCACCTTCAAAATCCTTTAGCCGCTGGCCAGCCAATCTCTCGAGTCTGCGCGCTTGGGTGACTAATGTTCGGCGAAGACCTGCCGAGACCTTCCTTTCGCTTATGACCCTGGCCAAGCTTGCAATTGTTGAGGCACGTCGGGAGATTCTTACGTCAGGGTGCTTCCTGGCGCCATAAAGCTCATCAGGTATGATCCTTTGGCGATGAGACACTGGCAACTTGATTTTCGGTGTTGCCGGAACATCTTTTTCGTTGAGTACAGCTCCGAAACTCGAGGAATGCAAAACCTTCTCAAAAACAGTAAATTCCACTGAATTGAGATATTCTTTCGCCTGATTGAGATTCGTTTTTTTACCCGTCAGATTCCAACAAGGCCAAACTTCTATCTCCGCAACTTCGAACGGATCTAAGACGTTCATGGCAACTGCATCTGTCCGTTGGTTTGTTAGATGACGACCAATCCGCTGGCGCAATGTCTCGTACGTTTGCCCCACGTAAATTGGCTCTCCGTCATAGTCATAAAAAACATAAACACCAAATGGGCAATTCCCAATTTTTCCTTCAGATGTTTCCGTATCGAGAAAAGTTTTAATTTCTTTTCGAATGGCGCTTACGTCTGATGGCACTCCGTATTGGATTTTAGGATCGGGTTTAAGGGGCTTAGATGGCATTTTTCAGGCGACCTGTTCAAGGGTCTTTAGCTGCAAAAGGTGCCGTAATAAGCCTTTCTCAATCCATGAAACGACCGGAACAGCCACGCCATCTCCAAACAGATGATAGGCATCGTTGTACTTTTTAGGAAGTGGATAGTCTTCTGGGACACCCATCAGGCGTGCAGCTTCGCGCGGCGAAAGGAGACGAGACCGAACCTTCTTACCTTCAACTATCATTATGATTTGTCGGCTCGATCCCCCAACAGGTGTCCTGAGACACCCCGAAATGTCATCAAACCGGATTTCTGCCCGCTGAACTCTTTTTGAGTCGGAGGCCCTGCTTATGGGCCTAGTCCTCTTGTATACCGTTCCCACCTTCCAATTACCTTCTGACTGCGCCAAGAGGAGCTTTTCCCTATTTCTCATCGACATCATAGCAATTAACCGCGCTGTCTCATCCTTGGAATGCCACGCGACCCCTTCGGGGTCATTTTCAACAATGGCTGAAAGTCCAAATACGTTCTTCGTATTGGGCTCGGGCAAATTCCACCAAACCCAATTCCGCTTGAGATTTGCCGGCAAATCAAAATACGCCTTCAAAAGTGACTGCGTGTGCCAAAATCTGCTATGGCTCATTGACGTTAAGCCCGCGGGAATTTTCTCTTCGCTGGTCATTGCAATCACAAAAAGTCGCGGGCGGGATTGTGATAGAAAGTGGACCGCATTAACCACAATGGCGCCCACAACATATCCGCTCTCAGCAATTGTTCGAACTAATGTTCTGAAATCCTTACCCCCGTGAGAGGTAATAGTCCCAATAACATTCTCTAGAACCACTGCCCGGGGTTTACGATTCACTGAGATCAGTCCTTGCACCAACTTCCAAAAGTGTGTAAAGGTCCCGCTCCGTTCCCCGCCAAGACCCGCACCTGATCCCGCCAAGGAGAGATCTTGGCAAGGGAATGATGCCCACACGAGGTCGGGATGACCGGGCAGCTCGTCGACAGTAAGAGATCGGACATCTTTGACCTTTAACTCTGGAGACTCCCCATAATACGCACGATATGCTTCCTCCTTCTTTTCACACCATTCGTTTGCAAATGTGCAATTCCATCGAGGGCCGAGCCCAAGACGCGCCATCCCACCCCCCGCGAAGAATTCGTACCAGTTGAATCTCTTTTTCGTCATCTCTAGGAACTCAAAAGCTTTTGGAGTTTCCGTTTCAGTCTGTCGTGTTTCCCAATTTGGCATTCCCACAGCGTTAGTACCCTCCAATTCTTATTTCGAAGGGCTCTGGCATTTCTCTTGTCTCGCCGGAAATTACTGTCTTGCTTCAACTTCCAGTAACTCCGGTTCGATTTTGGCAGCATTGCAGCAGCGCAATGATGCTTATGCCAAAAGCAGCCGTGGACGAATATGGCAATTTTCTTGCCACGAAGAACAATATCAGGGCGTCCGGGTAAATTCTCGCAATTCCGTTGTTGGCGGCAACCAAAGGAGCGAACAAGCGAGCTTACCGTTCGCTCTGGCCCTGTATTCCGAGATTTAACCCTCCGCATGATCCCGCTGCGTTCGGTTGCGGAGAATGTGTCCATATCGATGGAAGTCTATTCTAGGCAAAAGTTCAATGCAATCCCTATCCTTGGCGGGTGGGCCTGCCTTTGAAAGGTTCTGACCTTACGGGGGCCCGGCCCTTCGCGGTTTCTCGAAGGGTCGGGGTTTTCTCATCGGCTCTTAAATCTACTTCTTCAACCCAAACGAATAAACAATCCCTTCCCAAGTCGAAACAAACACTCGACCATTCGCCACTACAGGCTCGCTGAAATGAACCCACCCAGGAATCGTATCCTTGCTGGAAAACAGTTCCTTGCCGGTCTCAGCGTCGTAGGCGTAAAGGGTCAGGTTGGTAATCGGGGTACTGCGCCCCTTGGCCGTGGTGCCGCCGCCCTGCTTGGTGTTCTCTCCGGTCTGCGTTGCATAGACCACGCCGTTGGCAACCACGGGCGCGTCGGGAACGTGCATGTCGCGCGATCTCCACATCGGAACCAGCGACGGCTTATCGCCATCGAGGACGACCTGGAACGCCATCACACTGCCGTTCGGCGCGTCGCCGTAGTCATGCTTGAAGGCTGGAGCGTCCTTCGAAGGCGGACCCCAAAGGGGCATGAAGAGCCAGGGATTTCCTTGCGCGTCAGCCCAACTGGCCATCGAGCCCCAAAGGCCGCGGCCGTAGGCGAGCAACTCGTCGTTGCCCCAGCGCGGCGATTGGTACAGGGGCGTATGGTGGTCCGCGCCGCCCAGATTGTCTGCGTCCAGCAGATAGATCACGGACTGCTTTGCCGCGGAGGCTACCAGCGTCCATTTCTTGAACGGGACGATCTGCGGATTGGCGGAGCCCAGATCCAGGTCCTTGGCGTTCAGAAACTGCCAGTCGTTGGGAGTGAACGAATCCTGCAGCCGCAAATCCTTCAGGCTGAAGGCCATGACCGTGTTTCCGAATTTTCCCACCGCGGGATCGTACGCGCCATCCGCGGTTTGCACATAAATTCCCTTCGGCCCGCGAACCACGCCGCCGCGCCCCCATGCTCCCGCGATGCGCGCCTGCCCCGTGTAGAACGTGGCAATGCGCCGCGCGGGATCGTTCAGATCGACGGCATCGATCTGCGCGATCACGCCGTTGCATCCCCGGCCCATCGAGGTGTAGATGACGTTGTCGATCAGATTGAAGCTCCAGTTGCGGGCGAACGCCGGAATGTAGTCGCTCGCCGGCATGCGGTCTTCGCCATCGAGAATATTCAGGCCGCGCAGTTTGCCGTCGGTAGTATCCAGGTAAATGATTCCAGTCGATTTATCGATCACCGGAGTCGCGTTCTGCGTGTTCGGGCAAAGCCAGTCGCCTTCCTTCTTCGGTTGCAGGGTGTTGGGGAACTTCCGCTGCCACGCGACCTTGCCGGTGTCGGCATTGATGGCGAAAACCGAGTCATCATTGCCCTCGATAATCACTAACGATCGTGGACCCTGCGGCGTGGGGACGGTGACCACCAGCGGAGCCGTCATCGTGGAGAGCACGGTCTCTTTGGTTGGGATGCTCAGCTGCGCCGACCATTTCAGCTCGAGGTTCGAAACGTTGTCCTTGGCGAGCGTCGTTTCCGCCTTGTTCCAGCCGGTGCGGCTTTGATCGTAGCCCCAGGTGGTCCAATCGCCGGCACCGGCGGATTGCGCGCGGGCAGGGGAATAGGAACCGAACACAAGCATAAGCGTCGCAGCCAGATACACAATAGGATTTCTCATAGTCCCCTTTTTATGCGCCATTTTTCGGTGATGGAGATCGAAAAAATAAACGATTGTTTCACACCCAGCTCCACGGTGCATGGGGACCGCGCCAGGTTGCGCGCGACCGGTCCCCACTTCGAAGCCAATTCAAATCTTACTCACCCCTGGGAACAGCATTCGAATTTGCCCCGGCGGGAGCCCAGCCATCGTTCGAAGGCCCGTTCTGAAAGAAATAAGAATCCTTACTGTAGGGGCCTTTCGCAAACATCGCGCTCGCCTGGCCGAAGATTTTGCCGGCCCGCAAAACCGCATCATGCGTCCGTTGAACCAGATCATGATAGCGGTCATCGGTCTGCTTGAAGCCGGAGAACGAGCTCAGGTCGCCATTGCCCATAATCACAACGTCGATTCCGGGGACGGACGCGATGTCGTAGGCGTTGGCGACGCCGGTCGGCGTCTCGATCATGACGACCACCAGCATGTTGTCATTCGCGGTATCCCGATAGTCCTTGCCCCAAATCTCCTCACCGTGGCGCTGGCCCTGGCTGCGGCGTCCCATCGGCGGGAAATGCGACCACTGGGCGGCTTCCCGCGCGCGGTTCACGTCATCGACGGTCGGCACAATCACGCCCATCGCGCCGATGTCGGTGGCGTGCTGGATATGCCATTCCTGCGCATCCGGCAGCCGAACCATCGGTATGGCGTTCGAATGGGGACACGCCAGAATCATTTTTTCCACGTCCCTGAACTCCAGCGTGCTGTGCTGCATTTCGAACCAGGTAAAGTCATAGTGTTTGGCTTTTTCGCAATAGCCGTCCGGATCGAACGTGGACTGCGTGAAGCTGAATACCTGCTTGCCGTCCAGCAGCTTCTGCTTGGCGGTGTTATAGAGCTTGGGCTTTGCCGCAGTCTGCGACTGCATTTGCGCGAATGTTCGAACGCCAAAAATCAATATGACTGCTGCCAAAAGAGCGTAAGCCAGTTTCCTGCTTGCAGACGATCGCATCTGTGATTTCTCCTCTTCTAAATCTTCCGACGGGTTTGTTAATTTTCTCGCTAAATTGGCCCGAGTATATATCAACTTGAAAGGGTTCGCTGCCGGTTTTTGAGGTGGGAAAGGGATCTGGTTTCAGCCAAGAAACAACTGAGTCAGTATGTGCCCCGCGGTTATCGGATTGATGGCTAATTGTTACAAGGGTTTTGATGCCAGCGCCATCTTGACCCTGTTTCTTCCGGAATTCTTCGCGGAATAAAGAGCACTATCCGCAGCACGAACGAGTTGTTCGCCCTGTTCAAACTCCGCGCCATCAGCGACTCCAAAACTCATTGTGACGGTAAGGCCGGGAACGGATTGCCCAATCGCCTCTTCGCAGATGGATTTCCGCAGTCTTTCTGCCAATTGAGTTGTGTCCCGAAGGTCGCAACCGGGAGTAACAATCAGGAATTCTTCGCCGCCATAGCGCCCGATTGAATCGTATGGACGGACCGCTGCAGACATTCTGCGTGCCGTTTCGCGGAGAACAATATCGCCAACGGCATGTCCGTAAGTGTCGTTTACGAGCTTGAAATAGTCTAAATCCCCCATGATGACGGCAAGGGGCGAACCTTCACGCTTGGACCGAATTAACTCTCTTTCCGCGATTTCAAGAATCACTTTGTGATTCCACACGCCGGTCAAAGAATCATGAGTAGCTTCGATCCGAAGCTGCTCCCGAGCGGAGACGAGTTGCTCTTGGAGTTCGATTAGACGCTTGCCCACGCGCAGGCGGGCTTTCAATTCGTGCAGATCAAATGGCTTGGTGAGGTAATCGTCCGCGCCTGCATCGAGCCCTTCGATGACCTCCGCTTGCTGGCCCTTCGCGGTGAGCAGGATCATGTATACATAAGATTCCGGACCGCGCTTTCTGATTTCCCTGCAGATTTCGATTCCGTCCTTGCCGGGCATCATCCAGTCCAGGATCGCAAGTCTGGGACAATCCGTGCGTTCGAGGAGCCGAAAGGCCTCTTCACCATCGCAAGCCGATATCACTTCGTAACCCGCCTTGTAAAGAGACACTTGCAGCATGTGGCGCGATACGGGATCGTCATCGGCTATCAAAACTCTCACGATGCCTCTCCTCTCCTATTCACAGGCTCTCGACGTGTGACGGAACATCAGTGGCCTTTGGCTTCTTATCGTCAACGAGAGTTTTCAGGACTAGGTTTAGCTGAATCAATTGATCTTCCAACAATGCGCAGATGCTCTTCGACCCGGCGAATTCTCCATTGCGGCCGAGTTCCTCTAATCTTAAAGCAGTTTCAGGCACATATCGGGCAGCAAAGTTTGCCGCGCAGCCTTTCAGAGTGTGAGCAGCGCGTTCCAGAGTCTTGGAATCTTTTTGCGCTATGGCTTCCTGAATCACCAAAAGTAACCTTGGGCCCTCTTCGCAAAATAATCTTGCGAGGTCAGCAAGTAGGAGTTCATCGCCGCCCAGCCGTGATAATGCAGTCTTCAAATCCATGATTTCAGCAGCAGTTTCTTCGGGTGTTTCAGGAAACGCCGAATTTGCAAAAAACTGCTCGACCGCGCTGTAAAGCTCCTCTGCCTGGACTGGTTTGGAAACATATCCGTCCATGCCTGCTGCCAGACAACGGTCCCGATCCCCCTTCATCGCATGAGCCGTCATTGCAATGATGGGAAGATGAGCGCCATTTGCTTTCTCTTTTTGACGAATCCGAGTTGTCGCTTCAAAGCCATCCATCTCGGGCATCTGAATGTCCATCAGTACAACATTAAATGATTGACGCTCAAGCGCTTCCACAACTTTCATGCCATTTTCTACGGTGACAACTTCATGTCCGCGCTTGGAGAGTAATCGCACTGCCAGCAAGCGATTGATTTTGTTGTCGTCCGCAACCAGAATCCGAAGACTCTTCTGTGCTTCGCGAAGCGAATGTCTGGTAATTAATCTTTGGGTTTCGTACCCCTGACATTTCATACCAAGGACTTTGAGAATCGCTTCCTGGAGTTCCCATTGTCGGATCGGTTTGGTTAGGTACGCGGAGATAGACAATTCCCGGCAACGTTTAGCGTCTCCAGGCTGTCCTCCCGACGTGAGCATCATGATTGTGGCCGACGGCAAACTCGGATCTTGCTTGATTTGTTCCGTTAAAGAAAAACCATCCATTTCCGGCATCTGAGAATCCAGCAGGAGGAGGGGAGTGGGGTTCCCGAGTTCCTTTTCGCGTTTCAATATGGCAAGAGCGGCCCACCCGGAGTCGGCCACGATCGGTTTCATCTCCCATTGAACTAAGGTTCTCTCAAGAATACGGCGGTTTGTGGAATTATCATCCACAACCAAAACCGGAATTCCTTTCAGGGTTACGTGCCCATCCTCATTCTGTTTCTTAAAGTGTTCTTTCGGCAAACCGAGTGCCGCCGTAAAATGAAATGTGCTTCCCTGGCCAAGTTCGCTCTCGACCCAAATCTTTCCGCCCATTAAGTCCACCAACCGCCTGGAGATTGTCAGGCCGAGACCTGTTCCCCCATATTTGCGACGGGAAGAGCCATCGACCTGCTCGAAAGCATCGAAGATTAACTTTTGTTTTTCCTTTGAAATGCCGATGCCAGTGTCGCGAACCATGAAATGCAAAGTAATGCTGTTTTCATTCTTGCTCTCACATTCCACGAGGAATACGACTTCACCGTAATCTGTAAACTTCACCGCGTTGCCAAGGAGGTTGATTACCACTTGTCGCAACCTAGTCGGGTCACCTTCGACCATCTCAGGAACTTCCGGCCGAATGTCACAAACAAGTTCCACGTTCTTGCGTCCGGCTGCGATGGCGAAAGACCGTGTTGCGTCCTCAAGGCTATCACGCACGCTAAACGTCGTGCGATCAAGATCTAACTTGCCCGCCTCAATCTTAGAGAAATCCAGAATATCGTTGATCACCGTCAATAGGGAATCTGCAGAGGTCTTGACCATGCTTAAATATTCAAATTGTTCTGGTGTGAGTTGCGTTTCCAAAGCCAACTCTGTCATTCCAATGATTCCGTTCATTGGCGTGCGAATTTCATGACTCATATTTGCCAGGAAATCGCTTTTTGTCCTGTTGGCTGCTTCCGCTGCGTCCTTGGCTTCGCGGAGAGCCTCCTCGGCGGCTCGCCGCTCCGTGATATTAATCAAGGTCGCCTCAATTACCGAGGAGGTGCCCTCCTTGCTCTCAATTAGATTTGCATTTGTCAAAATCCAAACGGTACTTCCATCCTTTTGTCGGAGACATTGTTCATAATTGGTCAGCGCCCCCTTTTTTTCCAGGCAGGCAACAAACATGTTTCGATTTTCGGGATCGAAGTGCCTTTCCAGCGTTGAACTGCCGAGCAGTTCTTCGCGAGAGGCGAAGCCAAAGATCCGAGCGCATGCGTCATTACAATCCAAAATGATTCCGTCCCCGGTCGTCCGGATGACTCCAGCCAGGCTCCTCCCAAAAAGTAGTCGATAGCGCTCCTCCGTCGATTCTAGTTCCAATGCTTGCGCCGAGAAGCGACGATCCAAGACCGAGGTCAGAATAGCAATTCCGAGGACCATAATCGTGACAATCGCAATACCTGTGATGCCAAGGGCCGTAATCTTCACCGCGCGGATCATATCGGGAACTGCGTCGGTTGCCGTGAAGCTAGCCGCGGCCATTCCCGTGTAATGCATGACTGGAATAGCTGCACCCATAATTATGGCGGTCATAACTTTTTGCAATCCGCCTTGTTCGTTCTCTCCTCGAAGACGGAAGACAAGCCACAGCGCTACGAACGAAATCACAACCGCCAATATGATCGAAAGAGCAACCATCCTTTGGTCAAAATGGCACATCGCGGGCAATCGCATCGCATCCATGCCAATGTAATGCATGGATACAATGCCAGCGCCCATAACTACGCTTCCTTCGATAGCATTCCAAAGACTCATTTTCTGCCGACTTACGACGTGCAACGCCACTCCGGACGCAAAAACTGCAGCCAGGAACGAAACTAGAACGGTTGGCCAATCGTAAAAAACAGGAATTGGCAGGCTAAAAGCTAACATGCCGATATAATGCATCGACCAAATGCCCAGTCCCATTGTTGTAGCGCCACCTATTAACCATGCGTGGCGAGAGCGACCGCGTGCCACGGTAACTCGACTAGCCAGGTCCAATGCTGTATAAGATGCAGCAAAGGCTATTCCGACCGAAAGGGCTACAAGGCTGTAATCATAAGAACCAGTCAGAGTTGTGGATTCGGGATGCACGGATTGTTCTCCATTTCAGAGTGCTGCAACCAACGAAAGCGAGACCAGAGCGAAGGCGGTGTGGGTCATTTCGCATCACTCGCATTAAAGGTAAGAACCTTTAACAATAGTGCTGGCCAATGTAAAAGTATGTTGTGTATTTTGTAGTTGTGAAATATAAACTACCAACTCTGTGACCAGTTAATAATATAGGTGCGTGACTGCCCAAAGTCTTGCAGAACCAGTGTTCATGTTCAACTCAATGCTCATTGTCGGAAGGAGACGCCCCTCGCAATTGTGACTGAGCAGAACTTGCTTGGGTTAAAGATCGAGAGCTATTCCACTAGTAGTGCCGACTCTGAACGCGCGAGAGTACAATGGCATCTCTGTACCAGCAGGCCTCAGGTGAAGGACTGCAACAGAGGGAAGTCCTAGGAAACGATGAAATCTACGGAAGAGGAGATAAATCGATGAGTCCCAAAAAGCAGCGAAGCGACCCGAGCTACAATCAGCTGGAAGCAGGCGCCGAAAGGTCCAAACCCTCAGTGCACCAGCAGGCAAGGGAAATTCAGCCTTACGGCAAGATTGCGAAATTGCCGATCGCGTTGGACGAGAAAGTTTGCGCAGGCAGCGTCGAAAATCTGAACCAACTCCTCGCGGACACGATGACTCTCCGCGACCTGTATAAGAAACATCACTGGCAGGTGGCAGGGAGCACGTTCTACCAACTCCATCTGCTCTTCGATAAACACTTTGGCGAGCAAGTGGAATTGGTAGACACGATTGCGGAACGAATTCAACTGCTGGGCGGTGTCACCCTCGCGATGGCGGCCGATGTAGCGGAAACGACTCTTATCCCGCGTCCACCGCGCGGCCGCGAAGAAGTGCCCGTGCAGATTTCACGCCTCCTGGAAGCGCATGAAATCATTCTGCAAGAGGCACGCGCTATGGCGAGGCAGGCCACCGAAGCCGGCGACGACGGAACCAACGACCTGCTCGTCAGCGACGTGATTCGTTCGAATGAATTGCAGGTATGGTTCCTTTCCGAGCATCTGGTGGATGTGCCGCTTCTTCATGCGGATCGAACGAAGTCTGCAACCGCAGGGCGATAGCAACATTAATCCGGCCGGGAGGTAATTCCCGAGGGAGGCGGCATCATGCCTTGGGCCGCCACCAACTCACGCGCGGGAGCGCGCATTGCGGGCCATTTGCGGGCAAAAACGACTCCGCCCGTGAGGCTGGCAATACCTCCCAGCGCAACGGTGATCGGTGCGCCAATGTGGGCCGCCAAAGTTCCCGCTGCGAGCGAACCGAACGGGGACATGCCAAGAAACATCATCGAATACAGCGCCATCACGCGCCCGCGAAGTTGATCCGGCACCATGGCCTGGATCAACGTGTTCGACGAGGTAAACAGCATCATCATTGAAACTCCGGAAAGCGCCAGAGCAACGAGGGAAAACCAATACATCCGCGAAGCGCCGAACAGAGCCAGCGAAACTCCCAACCCAATTGCCGAAGCAGCGACAATGTTTCCAAGGCCCTTCAACTCCTTTCGAACGGCGATTGCGAGAGCACCGCACATCGCGCCGAGTCCTACAGCGCCCATCAGATTTCCGTATGCCGAAGCGCCGCCATTTAGAATCTTGTCCGCGAAAATCGGCATGAGCACGCTGAAGGGCAGAGCCACCAAACTGACCAATCCCACCAGTAAGAGCAGCGTTCGAATGGGCACCGTGTGCCTCACGAAGCGGAACCCTTCGCGCATCTTCTCCATCGGTGACGCACCATCGTGCGCTACCAGGGGATTTTCGACGCGCATCATCAACAGGCCTGCGATCACCGCGATGTAGCTGATGCCGTTTGACAGAAAGCACCAGCCCTCGCCGATCCACGCGACCAGCAAACCGGCAATCGCGGGGCCTGCCACTCGCGCGCCGTTAAACATGGAGGAGTTGAGGGCAATTGCATTCAGCAAATCCTCGCGCCCCACCATCTCGATCAGGAACGATTGCCGCGCGGGCACATCGAAAGAGTTCACGACGCCCAGCAGCGTCGACAGCGTGATGATTTCCCACACGACAATGCGCCCGGTAAGCGTGAGCGTTGCAAGGATGAACGCGAGCATCATGGACGCCACCTGCGTCGCGATCACAACGCGCTGGCGCGGCCACCGGTCAGCTACCAGCCCGCCAAGCGGCGAGAGTAAGAAAATCGGTATCTGGTTCATGAACCCAAGCACTCCGAGCAGCACGGAAGAATGGGTTAGGCGGTACAGCAGCCACGCCTCCGCAATGGTCTGCATCCACGTGCCTACTAGGGAGATGATCTGTCCGCTGAAAAAAAGCCTGAAATTCCGGTGCCGCAGCGACCGGAAAAGCGCAGCCATCCGTCCCTGGCCAAATGGTCCGGTCTCCGGAGCCATTGTAGTTGGAACATCAGACGCAGCTGGAATCGTATTTGCCATCTCTCAATCAGCCATTGTAGCGCAGCCAAGGTGGCACAGGCCTCAGCCTGTGCGCTTTTGGGTTCTTCTGTCGAACCATTAGAAGTAGAAATCGTAGCAGGAGGCTAAGAAGGATTAACGCAAAAGGAAGGCAAGACCCCTAGCTATTCCGTAAATACAATCCCAACCGCCGTCCGGTCTTTACCGGTTCCCGAGTCGATTCGAACGACGTATCCCCGGAGGCGAAGCGCGCCATCGGTAGCGCCGTCGATCCCGGGATTGTCGAGCATGACTTGCAGTTCAGATTGCAGCTTGGGGCAGTGGTCCAGGTAGATCAAAGCTCCATGCAGGCTCAGATCGCTGATAACGGTTTCCTCTTCGAACGACGTGCCTCCATCGGTATAACCCATCACTCTGGCTTTAAAGTGTGTGTCGCGGCGCAGGCCTTCGCGCACGGCGGGAATCACGACGTCCAGATTCCGATCGCCTAACGTCATCGTCATGCCCTCGGCCGCGGACCATACGTTCTCGAATTTCCCGCGCGCATCGCGCAGAATTGTGTCCACAGCCTTATCGGCGGAATCTGGATCGTGATGGAACAGGACGAGGTTCTTTACGCCCACTTCTTCGGCAATTCGGACGCCTTCGAGCCAGGAGGAATGCCCCCACCCTTTGCGATTGGTGGACAGTTGTTCGGGCGTGAACTGCGCGTCGTTGATAAAAATATCCGCGCCGGCCGCGAGTTCACGCAAACTCTTGTCAAGTTTCGGATCCCCCGGTTCGTTATCGGTGGCGTATACAATTGTCCCGGCAGAGGTCTCAATTCGAAAACCAAGGCATCCTTGCGGGTGATTCAGCCAGGCGGCTGCTACGCGCGCTCCGGGGACTTCGAACCGATCGCCACCGCCAATTTCCTTGAATTCACGGCGTGCGGACATCGCGCTGATATCCACCGGAAAATACGGGTGCGCCATCTGCGCCTCGAAGACGCGTTTCAGGCTGTCCTGTCCCAGATATTCGGATCGGAAGCTATAGAAATGAAAGTGGTTCTGCTCCGAATACAATGGAGAAAAGAATGGGATCCCCTGAATGTGGTCCCAATGATAGTGGGTCGCAAGTACATGCGATTCGATCGGTTGCGATCCCGGTAACGATTCCAGTTGACGTCCAAGCATTCTGAGCCCGGTCCCGCAATCCAGAATGATCCTGCTGCCCGTCGGGGTTGTAAGTTCGAGGCAAGCCGTGTTCCCGCCGTACCGCCATGTCGCTTTATCCACGGTTGGAGTTGACCCGCGGACACCCCAGAACCGTAGCGTTGCGCCAGGTGTCAACGCAATTTTAGTCGATGGTTTGGCGAGCGGCTCAGCCGCGATGGATTTGGTAGGTGCCACGAGCGTCTGTATGGGTGCCAATTTTTCATGGTATGGACCCCAAAACTTTAAGTCAATTATCTTCCCGTATACATGTGCGCCAATCGCACGCGTAACCGATGGGACACGCCACGGGTTCCCGGCCACATCGAGCTATCTGCCTGTATAATCAGGCAATGCATGTCCACGCGCATGGCCACGACCATTCGGATGGCCACTCGCACGCTCACCCCGAAATGGGAAGCGCCGTCCTCGCTGGGGCCGTTACAGCCACAGCCCTGCTTGTTGCCGCCGAGCTGCTGGGCGGATACCTGGGACACTCCATATCCCTGGTCAGCGACGCACTGCATAACCTGTCCGACATTCCCACGATGTTGATCTCATGGCTGGCGTTGCGCTGGGCCGCTCGTCCCGCGGATGCCGAGCGAACCTACGGTTACCGGCGCGCGGGCATTTTGGCGGCATTTACAAACGCGATCTTGCTGCTGCTGGTTTCCCTGGGATTATTTTGGGAGGCGATCGAACGGTTCCGGCATCCGGTCGCGGTTCATGAGAGTTGGATGATCGGCGTCTCTCTGCTGGCTCTCACGATCAACGGCGGGATTACTCTTGCGCTTGTTCGCAGCCGCCGCGACCTCAATCTACGCAGCCTGCTACTCCATAATTTCGGCGACGCAATTTCGAATCTCGGTATTCTTGCCGGGGCCGTCGCCATTCGAATGACGGGCGCGCAGTGGCTCGATCCGGCGATCGGCTTGATCATCGCTGCTCTGGTTTTTTGGTCCACCAACGGCTTGTTGCGCGAGGCGGGAAATATTCTTCTGGAAGGACTGCCCAAAGGCGTTCGCCTGGAATCCGTCGCGCGCTCGATCCTGAGCGTCCAAGGCGTTCAGGAGGTTCACGACATTCACATCTGGACGATTGGCACCGATCTCCATGCGATCTCATGCCATGTTCGAATTCCGGATATGCACATGGATCAAAGCGAAAAAATTCTTTGCAGTATCAGGGAACGCCTCGCCGCTGATTTTCAAATTACCCACACCACGGTCCAATTCGAACGGGCGGGCCTGCCCCACGACGCCGGTTACTATATGCCGCAGCCCGCCCGGACTTCGAGATGAATTTGTAATTGAGACTCCTAGTCGTGGAATTTCACCGTCGTTCCGTTCCTGGTTGCGCACCCTGCTGTTCAGGTATAGATTACCGGGCGATTGTTCGTTATGGGGCTGCGCAAGGGCGCCACCGGGTTTTGAGGCGGCATCAGGATTCTCTGATCGTGATTGGAGATAAAACGTTGCAAGAAAATTCTCAGCGCGATTTATTTGCGCCTATCTTGGGCAGCGCTGCGCTTATGGGCGCGTTACTGTTGACGGCGCGACAGCTCACGATCGGGATATTCGTGTTCTACATCTTTAATGAGTCGGTCAGAATCCACGCGCCGGGCATTTTTATTTACGCGACGATAGGGGCCCAATGCCTGGGCGTTGTTCTGGTGGCGGCAGGATATAAGACACGATTCGCCGCAATCCTGCTGGCCGTTTGCATTCTCGCAAGCCTGCTGTTTCGCGGCGGTCTGGACCTGCACAATTTTCTGGTGACTATTTCGGAGAAAGACATTGCCATTGCCGGCGGGTTCCTGTTCTTGTTTGCGTATGGGCCGGGGACGCTATCGATCGACGCGATGGGATGCAGAGATAAGGCCAGAAGCTTTGCCGCTGTCGCGGAAAAGAGCAGCTTCACGGGTCCGTTGCTTCTGGCGGGGCGCATGATGTCTGTGCTGGTTTTTCTTTTCTTCGGCATTTCCAAGATTTTGCATACTGCCGAAGTCAAGGCGTTCATGGTGAGGCATAACCCCAACGTGCCTACAAATCTGGTTTACCTAGCCATACTCACGCAGATCGTTCCTCCGCTCATGGTCCTATTCGGCTATAAGACGCGGTACGGGGCGTTGATTCTCGCGGGATTTTGCATTATTGCGCCGTCGCTGTTCCATGCGGACTTTGGCAATCGATCCGAAGTCGAGCATTTCCTCTTAGACTTCGCGACGACGGGGGGATTTCTGTTCATGTTCGCGTATGGGCCCGGTTCGCTCTCGGTCGATGCGTGGCTGGCGATGTTTCGGTAGGATGCGTCGAAGAAGGAAGCCGTGTCGGTCGGCGCATAATATCTGCGCGATGACAAATATTTGTGGGTCGTGTCTTTAGGCACGACATAACGTCGCGTTCTCACTAGGGGTTTTAACTCCTGGCCTGTGTGATAACCGGGAATCAGGTACGACAGCGGCTAAAGCCGTAGTTATTCGGTAGTGTCCTAATTTGAAAATTGTCGGGAAGTTCCTGAATTTTAGGAGGTCCGAGCTTTAGCTCGGACATAGATTTTGGTCTAACTGGGCTTTAGCCCCTGAAGCTTCAGGGGCTAAAGCCCAGTGCTAAACGACTTCAATGTCCGACCTAAAGGTCGGGCCTCCGAAGGCTCAGACTCGATGCGGCGCTCTTGAAATTAGGACACCACCAGTTATTCTTGTCCCTTGATGTCACGGCTGAAGCCGTGACCCACAAAGATTTTGCGTGCCACGCGGACTCGCGTGGATGCTGCCGATTCGGAGGATTGATGTTATCGCGACGAGATATTCTGATTGGGACGGGAATGGCGGGAATCGGTGCACTCGCGCGGCCAGTGACAAATGCATTCGCCATTGCCGCGCAGCCAAAGACTCCCGTGAATTTCACTGTGCCAGATGGCGCATGTGACTCCCACACTTGCATCGTTGCGGACCCGGCGAAGTTTCCGCTCGCCGCCGATCGTGGCTACACACCCGAAACCGCTTCGCTTGACGAGATGCGCTCGGTGCATCGCGCCCTGCACATTCAGCGCGTCGTCATCGTACAACCCAGCTTCTACGGCACGATTAGCTCCTGCACGCTGGATACGGTCAGACAGCTCAGGCCGAATGCGCGCGGCGTGGTTCTGATCGCCGACAATGCTACCAATGCAGAGCTGGACCAACTGCGTCGCGGCGGAATCTGCGGAATCATCTGCGCCGCCAGCGAAGCTCATTCGAACCCCGAAGCCGTCAGGAATCTTTTCAAGATCGCCGTCGACCGATGCCAAGGACGCGGCTGGCACGTCGAATTCCACGGAGGGCTGCCCGAAATCGAAATGATCGCAGAACAGGTGATGGCTTCCTCCGTGCCAGTAATTTTTGATCACTTTGGAGGAGCAAAGCCCGCCCTGGGCCTCAATCAACCGGGCTTCGACACGCTTCTGAAATTGGTTCACAGCGGCCACGCCTACGCGGATGCTTCCGCGCCGTATCGCGTCTCAAAACAAGCCCCCGACTATCCCGACGTAGTACCCATCGCCAAGGCAATCATCGCCGCCAATCCCCAGAGGGTTACATGGGGCACCGGCTGGCCGCATCCCGAACACATCGATGGATACTCGAAGACACAGCCGGTGCCTCTGATGCAGATCGACGACGCGCGCAATCTTAATCTACTCGCGACTTGGACTTCTGGGGCTGCGGAGCTGAAGCTTGCATTGGTTGAGAATCCTACAAGACTTTACGGATTTTGATCGAAACTGGCGGCAACTGTCGTCGCAGCCTTGACCGCACGCTCCCTACTCACCTTCCGAAACATCCATGCTGTCAAAATCGGAGTCAAAATCGCGGTGACAATCACGGCTGCGGCGACTTGAACGGTTGCGGCCTGAGCAACCACGGCGTATCTCGGATCCGCCAACGCAACAGCTTGCGGGACGGCGGCGGAATTTCCGGCAGTACTCGATGCAGCGGCTCCGGCGATGCCCGATCCTCCGAGCACTTTGTCAGCGAGGATGCAGCATGCGCCTGTGACGATAAAGACCGTAATGCCCAAGAAAACTCCGGGTAGCCCTGCGGTGAGGACCGACCGGAGGTTGATGTTCTGCCCTAGGGTGAAGGCCATGAAGGGGACGATGATGGCCTCTCGCGAGCCAAAGAAATCGCGGATGTCGCTATCGAGGTTGCCGAGAATCGCGCCGACGACGATCGGGGCGATCACCGAGACCATGGTCAGCCAGGGAATATTGGCTAGACCGGCACCGACAAAGATGAGCATGGTGAGGAACGGGCCGGTCTCGATGCTTTGCGGGACGTAGGTGCCGACGTCTTCCCTATCGCCCATGGCGCTGGTGAGCGCGAGGAATATGCCGCCGTTGGTGTCGCTCATAGCGACCATCATGGCCAGCGTGCTGATGCCCAGGATGCTGCCGTGAAGCAGCTTGGCGACCACGAGCGCGAAGATCGTCGCGATGGCCAGCTTGGCAGCCATGATCCCGAAACCGCGCTTCAACATTTTCGGCGCGGCTTTCATCGTCATCTTCGTTCCAACTGTGAACAGGTACATGCCCAGAAATGTGGGGTAGCCGATACCGCTCAGCGCTTCGGTGAAGCCGCCGATTTTCAGCAGGCGCGGGAAAAAAGTGTTGATGATCATGCCGAGGAATAAGGGGCACACCATCAGCCCGCCCGGCACGCGATTGATTGCTTTCCAGATTTTCATGATTCACGCTTCGCTCAGTCTTAAGTCCAGACAAAGGGCCACGTCGTTCAATCACCAGACCATTCCGCAGTCCGCCAATAGCGGGGATTCTATCCCGCATTTTCCGAAGCGGAACGCGTTTTTTCGGGATTTCCCGCTTGGCCCAGTAATCCACTGGAGTCGGCGATGCCGGTTCAATGCCAAGATTGGCGGCTAAGGCCCGGTGATACTTGTACTTCCCACGACTCGCGTGTTGTGTTATAACCTTCGGGCTGTGGAAAGCCATGTGAATGAACGGCCCGTTTCGCCTGATTCGAATGCTTGCGAAACTCGACAGGACGAAGAGCATCCCATCAGTTACTGTCCAGTTTGCTCACAGAGGCTGGAGTCGAAGCGCTGTAAGCTGGTTTGTACGGTGTGCGGCTATTACCTCTCGTGCTCGGACTATTACTGAAACCGATTGCAGCATGCCGTGATTTAGAACTGGATTCGCAAACAAGCTCGACTCGTTAGGAGGACATACAGTGGCATTGAAAATTACAGATCGCGTTTTGGATGGGGTGGCGGTGGAAGTTCTTGAGGGCCGTATCGTTCTCGGCGAAGAGAGCAACGCCCTGCGCGAAAAAGTGAAGACTCTGCTGGCTGCGGGCGAGAAGAAGATCGTCCTGAACATGGACAACGTGACCTACATCGACAGCTCAGGCCTCGGCACCCTGGTTGCTTCGCACACCAGCGCCCGCTCGCAAGGCGCGTCTCTGAAGCTTTCCAACCTGGGATCGAAGTTCCAGGAGATCTTGCAGGTCACCAAGCTGGTCACGGTATTCGAAGTGTATCCTTCCGAAGCCGCTGCCGTCGGCAGTTTCGGCAAGTAACTATCCCTTCGATCGTTTCTTGTGGCGCCTATGGCTCTGTGCCGTCGGCGCCACTTGTCTTGCTGCTCTTCTCCCGCCAGTGAACTACTCTTCCAATCGATACATGGTAATTCCGCTCATCAATTTCGGAAAAAAGTCCGTGGATTTCTGCGGCAGGACTTCTCCGGCCATCGCCATCGATGCCACCGTTTCCACGGTCACCGAATTTAGCAAAAAGCAGAGCTGCGCGCCGCCCTGATCCACTTCCGCGACAGCTGTATCCATTTCGCGCTCGTAGGTGATGTTTTTTTCGGTTTTTACAGCGTCGGGGGTGATTCCCAGGCCGCGTTCAATGATCAGACGATGCAATAAAACTACGTCCAGGCTTCTTTGCGCCGCAGATATCCCGGGCATTAGAGCTTCGAGGTCTGCATTCTTCTTCAGCGTGGCAATATGAAATGCTCCGCCGCCGGCATAGACGCCGATTGCCCGTTGTTCTCGTCCGCGGCCTTCCAAATCGCGTCGAAAAGTTTCGTACACTTTACTGCGGTCATTGGCGCCGAATGGATACGATTGCCAGTCGAAGATGTCCGCCAGAGCAGCCCGGAACGCCTCGAACGAAAAGCCCTTCACGTTGGCCACCACGCGGTGGGTCGGTAAAATCGTCCATCCTTCTCCGTCCGTATTGAAGACCGACATCATCACTTTTTCATAGGGAGCATTCAGGTCCGTGCGCCCAGCGCGCGCACGGGATTCGTCCCGATAGGCGAGCGCAGTTTCGTAGCGATGGTGCCCGTCCGCGATCACGAGTTTCTTGTCCGCCATTTCGCGCTGGATCGCCTCGATTGCTTTCGAATCGGTGATTGGCCACAGGCGATGCACCACGTCGTATTCATCGCGTATCTCCACTTCCGGCTTGCCCTGCGCCGCAGCGTCCAGCAGTGCATCGACGCGCCGCGCGGCATCCTTGTACATCATGAATAGCTGGCCGGTGTGCGTTTTCGTGTGCCGCAATAATTCCAACCGGTCCGCTTTGGGACCGGAAAGCGTCTGTTCGTGCCGGAATACGACGTTGGACGTATAGTCTTCCACGCGCCCGACGGCAATAAATCCTTTGCGCGTTCGCCGGTCGCTGGTTCGCGGCACCGTGTATTCCTGAAAATAGGCATACAGGGAAGGCGTTTCATCCCGAACGATTACGCCCTCCCAAATCCAGTCTTCGAGCGCCTTGGCTGCGCGTGTATAAACGTTATTCCCGGCGGCATCGTCCGGCAGCGATTTCCCCTTCTCTACGGGGATCAGGTTGTAAGGACTCGCCGCGGCATATTTTTCCGCCATCGCCGGCGTAATTTTGTCGTACGGCTGTGTCAGGACTTTCGCCGGCTCCACGCGCTTTGCGTTATATCGAAATGCTCGAAAAGGAAAAATCTCCGCCATCCGTCGTTCCTCCTGGATTCAATATCTAGCATTCGTTCCCTGGAATGAGAGCACACGGAACATAATCTCCGTGTAAAAACAACTCCGTATATTACAATTAAAGATTCATGGCGACCCTCGAAGATTCAATAAACGAGACCCGCTTTGCTGAAGTGCGCGCGCTGATCTTCGATCTCGACGGCACTCTGATCGATTCCAAGCTCGACCTCGCCCTTGCCGTCAACGCGGCGCTGGCGGAAAGGGGCCGTGGACCGCTCCCTCACGAACAAATTTTCGGCTATATCGGAAATGGTGCGCAGTGCCTGATTGCCCGCTCTCTGGGCGAGGGCGCCACCGAAGAAGAATGCCGCCGCGGCCTCGAATTCTTCATCCAATACTATTCGGTCCATAAGCTCGACAACACCACCGTATATCCCAGTGTCCGTGAAACCTTACAATCCCTTTCCGGAATGCCCATGGCCGTGCTTACGAATAAACCGGTGGGCGCCAGTCGGGGGATTTTGCAGGGTCTTGGGCTTTCAGATCACTTTCGAATCATTTATGGCGGCAATAGCTTCGAACGAAAGAAACCAGACCCGATGGGCGTCGAAATTATACTGCGGGAATTCGGCGCTTCCCCCGCGCAGGTGATGGTCGTCGGCGACTCCGAAGTTGATGTCCAGACTGCGCGTAACGCTGGTACCTGGATTTGTGGAGTAACCTACGGATTCGGCAGTCACCGCTTTCCCGAATTTCCTCCCGATATTCTCGTGGACAACCTCGGAGAACTTTTGCAGCACCTGTCGGGCCCGCCGGTCAGGAATCCCCGCTAAGAATTCTCACTTTGCCACGGATTGACTCGTGCAGAACCAGTCCCAGGTATGTTTCAAGCCTTCCTCGAATCCAAAGCGCGGTTGGAAGCCAAGCAAATCTCTCGCCACCGAGATGTCCGCCTGCGAATCGCGAATATCGCCGTCGCGGGGCGGTCCGTATTTAGCCTTGGATGGGCGTCCGGTAATTTTCTCGAGCAGCGCCAGCGTCTGGTTCAGAGTGTAACGATTTCCGGTGCCGATATTGATGGCATGGCCCGCGGCCCGTTTCGCTTCGAAGGCCAGCAGATTCGCTTCGACCACGTTTCCAACGTACGTGAAATCGCGCGACTGCTCCCCATCTCCATAAATGGTCGGCTGCGTTCCATCGAGAAAAGCCAAATTAAACAGCGACAATACGCCGGAATAGGCCGATCCAGGGTCCTGCCTCGGCCCGAACACGTTGAAGTATCGCAAGGATACGAATTCCAGGCCGTACGACCGCTGAAACACCTGTCCATAAATCTCGCCCGCCAATTTTGTCACCCCATACGGAGAAATGGGCGCCGGCGGCATGTCTTCACGCTTTGGCAATGTTGGAGTTTCCCCATACACGGCGGAAGATCCGGCGAATACCACGCGCTTTACTTTCGCGTCGCGTGCCGCCACGAGAACATTCAATGTCCCGTCCACATTGACAAGGTTCGTTCCAAGAGGATCGATCACCGACCGCGGCACGGAAGTCCGCGCGCCCAAATGCAATACGTAGTCCACTCCGCGGCATGCCTCGTGCAACTTATCTAAATCCGCAATGCTTTGTTGCAGGAATTCAATTTTGCTTCTTACGCCAGCTAGATTCTCGAGCTTCCCGCTCGACAGATCGTCCACTACCACCACGCTGTGACCGCGACGGACCAGTTCATCCACCGTATTGGATCCGATGAATCCGGCGCCCCCTGTTACCAAGTAGCGCATTGATTAGCTCCTCTTGCATTCCAGTTCTTTATCAGGGCAGAGACTTGTTCTCCGGCAAATCCCCGCCTGAATAATCTATGCGATCGCGCTCGAGTCCGAAACCGTTGGCACAACATAACTGGTTTACTTGCTCCTTTTTTTGTACCCTTCAATATAGCGTGCCATGCGAACGATATCAGAGTTCTAAGGGTTTGTTTGTCCGAAGGGACAACGGCGTGCCTGATTCGCTGTTTTCGGCAAGATGAAATGGTTCACCCCCGCACAAAACTCGCGTTGTTTGCATGCGTCGCAACTACGATTGCGGCTCTAACAACCTGCGCTTCATCGGCCTTTGCGCAGCACTCCAAGCGGTCCAAGCCTGCCAGTAAACCGCCTGTGGCAGCGGCGCCTGTGGTTATTCCAGTGCCGTTCCAGACGGGAGAAACTCTTGAATATCGGGTCTTGTTTTCGAAGTATGCCGTCAACGCCGCCAAGATTGAAATTTCGGCAGTCGAACAACGCAGTTTCTTCGGCCACCTTGCGTGGCACTTTCGGGCCGCCGCGCATACGATGGACACCACACGCATGCTCTTTGCCATTGACGACCAGTTCGACTCTTACACTTCTGCGGCCAACCTCTTTTCTTTGCAGTACGAGATGTATCTTCATGAGCAAGGCAAGGAGCAAACCTCGCTTTATCGCATGACGACTAATTCCGACCCGGCTCCGGAGGACGTTACGGCTTTGCGAGTGGTTCCCGGCACGCGTGACGCAATCGGTTTCCTATACGCCCTCCGCGCCGTGGATTGGATGCGATCCCCGGAATTGAAAGCGCCTGTTTTTGACGGAAGACGGCTCTATGACGCCGTTGCGCGCATGGATACACCACAAGGTAACGTTAGCGTCCCCGCAGGAAATTTCCAGGCGTCCCGAGTTGCGATTCGGCTATTCGATCATGGCAAGGAACTCACCGACACACGCCTGTGGGTCTGGCTCGCAAAAGATGCAGCCCGGACCCCGGCGCTGGTTGAAGCAGACATTCCGTTCGGTACTGCGCGGATAGAACTCACACATTCGCGCTAAGCCCAGGCCCGCGTCTTCCCACCGCTTCGGATCAAGTTTATGAGAATTCGCCCACTACGCGAAATATTTGCGCGGCTACTTGCCCTTTTGAGTGACGGGCATTGGGTCGTGCGAGGCCCAATCTTCAGGTGGGAATGCAATGCGCCAAAAATCTGGGGCTTTTGAAGTGAACTCAACACCGACTTGGGTTTTTCCGCCCGATGTCGGCCCGAGGTAAACCACATTGCAGGTCTGCTCTTCCTTTGTGGCCCGACTCTTCAGCTGTAGCGTTTGTCCTTTTCCAACCTTGGCAGCAAGCGCGATCATGCATCCATGAGCGTTCACGACAAGCGTTTGAGTTTCTTCCTGGAATACTGCAAATCCGGGTCCGCCTTCGCTGGAAACTGTGACAGCGATACTGATAACCACTCGCTGACTGCGGCGGCGGCTGGACTCAAGTCCGCCTCTGGATGGTTCCCAAGTCTGCATAGACTCCACGCTAGAGCAACTGCGCGATTCTGACAAGCTCCTGTCATCACAAGACTGTTGATCAGTAAACCAAGCTAACAGGTATGGCCTACACGAGCACGATCTTGTTTCGATGCCGGGCAATGCGCCTGGTGGCGTTGCGGCTATCGACCACAAGTTGCGCCGATTCGACGATCATTGGGTAGTCGTAGCTGGTGTGATCGGTGGCGATCAGCACGCAGTCGTAGCCGGCCAGCATTTTCGCGTCCAGCGGCACCGACTTCATCCCTTCGAAGTTGTAGTGCCGTAGCTTGGGAATCTCGGCAAAGTACGGATCGTTGTAATCCACCTTGGCGCCACGCGCGTTCAGCAGGTCCAGAAGTTTCAGCGATGGGGATTCGCGCATGTCGTCCACATCCTTCTTGTACGCCACGCCTAGCAGCAGAATCTTCGAGCCCTTCATCGACTTCTGCCGGTCGTTCAGCGCCGACGCCACCGAATCCACCACGTGATACGGCATCGCCGTGTTCACTTCTCCGGCCAACTCGATAAATCGCGTCGCGAAATCGTACTCGCGCGCCTTCCATGACAAATAGTACGGGTCCACCGGAATGCAGTGCCCGCCCAGTCCCGGCCCCGGATAAAACGGCATGAACCCGAACGGCTTGGTCGCCGCCGCGTCGATCACTTCCCAGATGTCGAAGCCCATCCGCGCTCCGAGCATTTTCAACTCATTGACGAGAGCAATGTTCACGCAACGGAAAATATTTTCCAGCAGCTTGGACATCTCCGCCGCGCGCGTCGAGCTGACCGGCACCACGCGCCCCACGATCTGCGCGTACAGCGACACCGCCGCGCGTCCCGACGGCGGATTCACTCCGCCCACCACTTTCGGAATCTGTGCGAGCCCATACTGCTTGTTGCCCGGATCTTCGCGTTCCGGCGAAAACGCCAAAAAGAAATCGGTTCCAATCTGCTCGTTCTCCGGCCCGTGTGCGATCGGACATTTCATCCCCGTCGCTTCCAGAATCGGCAGCACCAGTTCCTCAGTCGTCCCTGGATACGTCGTCGACTCCAGCACTACCAGTTGCCCGCGCTGCAAATGCGGACGAATCGATTGCGCGGTCTGCTCGACGTAAGACAAATCCGGCTCGCGCCGCTGATCCAGCGGCGTGGGCACGCAGATCAAAATCGCGTCCATTTCCGCCAGCCGCGCAAAATCGGTGGTCGCGCCAAAATGTTTCGACTGCACAAACTGCTGAATCTTGTTCTGCGGAATGTGTTGGATGTAAGTCTGCCCGCGATTCAGCTTATCGACCTTCGTCTGGTCGGTATCGAATCCGGTGACGCGGTGCCCGGCCTCGGCAAACCGCAGCCCCAGCGGCAGCCCCACGTATCCGCACCCAATAATCCCCACGCGGAGTTGCGAGCCCTTGAAATATTCCGGTCTGCGATCGGTTGGCATCGAAGTCGTCTATGCTCCTATAAAAATCTATATTCAAATGCGATAGTGCTAGCAGAGTCTGCGCTTCAATTCTTGGAATTCAAAGTCACTCCGCCGATAATTCTATTCATGGAGTGGAATGACGCTTTTGGTAACAAAGCAGGATAAGATCGGCTCGACGGCGGACACCAAACTTACTCAGTAAGTTTGAGACGTGAAATTTTACTGTCCGTTCGGAAATATTGAGCTTATTTCCAATTTCTTTGTTCGCCATATTTTCAAGTAAAGAATTTAGAACTTCCTGTTCACGGCGGCTCAGGTCAGCCGATGTGTCGGCTTTCAGTCTCCGGCTTTGAGACCCATTTAAGATTGTGTCGACAAAACCGGAAAGCACGGCGCGTGGAACCCAGAATCCGCCGTTGGCGACGAGGGGCAGTGCGCGGGGTAATTGCTCTCTCGCCTCATCATAGGTCAGCAAGCCTTTGGCTCCCATCTGAAGCAGGGAATAAGTTTCAGTGGAGTCGAATCTTTCGGCGACGACAATGATCCGTGCTTCTGGATATCGGTCGAGAATATTGGAAAGCAAAGCTCCGGCAGCGGGCCTGGCCACATGAGCATCAACAACGTATACAACTGCGCGAGGTATTTCTAGATGACGTAGATCAGGTCCAAGTGTCGATTCGAGGTGCTGTTGAACCAGCTTAAATGCAGGATTCGTAAGCACGCGCTCGAATTCGTTCAGCACCAATGGGTGCGGCGAAAGGAGGCAAACATGTAGCGGACCTTTGCGGGCTGCTTTCTTCACGGCACCTCAGATTATCTGAACGAGGAAGGGGGAGCAAGTCTCAGGAGGGGCGCAGTTGCGTAGAGACACAATGGCAATTCGAAGACATGAAATTTTGACAAAAGGAAGCACTCCGCACATTTTCAGATTCCTCCTTACCTGCGTTCTTAGGGACGGCGAATAGGCCCTACATAATATGGCAAGCATTCGCTAATATTAACGCCTAGTGAGGACAACCATTGCCCATTACTATATTGTGAGGAATGAGATCCATGATAACCAAAGTTAACCATTTGTCTGGTGGTGGTTTCGGACGCATATGACATTTGAAAATCGACATGCCCACGATAAACTAAACACCTTGTTATGCTTTTTCGTCATCCGGCCCAGTTCTTAGGTTTATGATGCCAGGTCAAGTATTCGTGCGAGGAGTTGTTCAGTGAGCAAAGGCCGGGTTAAGAAGATTGTGTTTGCGGTCGCTGTTTTCTTTGTTTTTATTCAATTCGTGCAACCCCATGGAACCAATCCTCCAGTCATCCCATCGAAGTCAATCGAGGCACACTTACAGGTGCCCCAGCGGGTTTCAGTTATCCTGAAACGGTCGTGCGGCGACTGCCATTCGAACGAAACGGTATGGCCTTGGTACAGCCATGTGGCGCCGATTTCGTGGTTGGTTACCGACGATGTGAAGGTTGGGAGAAGTCATATCAACTTTCAGGATTGGGAAGCACAAGTGAACCCGAAGGAAGCTGCCGAGCACATTGGCCTGATTTGCAAAGAAATTCAAGAAAAAGGAATGCCCCCCGTGTCTTACCGGATGATGCACAAAAGTTCTCGACTCACTGATGAAGACGTAAAATTAATTTGTTCTTGGACGAAATCAATAGATACGGTGGACGACACAGAAGATAATCCGCACCATTAAAACACACCAATGGGCTCCAATTTGGAACTGTGGTGCCCGAGATGAGAAATGTTTTTCCCGTCCTTCGTAATCTCCACAACCACGGAAATGATGGTTTTACCAGCTGGCCCATGACTAGGGTCGACTTAAACCCTTAATTGCAAGGTACTTGTTGTTGCCCGGACCCTATGCTATTAATTCGGCAGATTGCAGTAAGGAAAAAAAGTTTGGCTTGCTGTGTGCATTCGGTTAACAGACGGCTTTCTTTGTTTCCGGGGGGGGGCATGGTATGGCGACACCATCCATTTCAAGGTCGGTTTCGACGGATCGCTCGAATTCTCTTCCTCCAGTTCCCATAATTTTTGGGTCTTCGGCGGCGATGCAAGCGATTCGGCAAAAGATTCAGAAAACCGCATTTTCCGGAGTGCCGATTTTGATTCAGGGCGATAGCGGAACTGGAAAGAGTTTACTCGCGCGCTTCGTCCGCAATCTTTCTGCTGCAACGGATTCGGCGTTTGTGAAAGTGAATTGCGCCGCGATTCCCGGAACCTTGCTCGAAAGCGAATTGTTTGGTTACGAGAAGGGTGCATTCACAGGTGCTTATTCGTCCAAGCCTGGACGGGTAGAACTCGCGCATGGAGGTACGTTATTCCTCGACGGGATTGATGAGATTGATATGTCTCTTCAGGCGAAATTGCTGCAGTTGCTGCAAGATGGACAGTTTACCAGAATCGGTGGCCAGGAAGACCGCCACGTTCAATTGCGGGTGATTTGCACAACGAATCGCCAATTGGAGGAGCAGATCGCACAAGGGCGTTTTCGCCAGGATCTCTATTATCGGATCAACGTTGTGAATGTAAAGCTCCCGACGCTGCGTGCGCGCATTGAAGATATAGGGGATTTGATTGCATATTTTCTCGACGCTCATCGAAGCCGCCACAATGTTCAGGTGCAGCCGCTGTCGCTCGCGGTGATGAAGATGCTCGAAAGGCACCCATGGCCTGGCAATATTAGAGAATTGGAAAATCTAATCGAGCGGTACGTAATATTGGGTTCGGAAGATGCGGTTTCCTGTGAACTGATGAACTGGGAGAAAGCCCACGCTATTCCAGAAGTCCCGATAGACGGGCAAATTCACTTAAAGAAAGTTACGCGTCAAGCTGTTCACGAACTCGAGCGCAAAATTATCTTAAGTGTACTCGAGGCGAATCGCTGGAATCGGAAGCAAACAGCTAGCGCACTTAAAATCAGCTACCGAGCGTTACTGTACAAAATTCGCCGCGCAGGGTTGCCATCGAAACGTTCTTTGACGGCCAATTCGATTACCGACATAAATTCTGAAGTTGCTGCCGATTGAATAAGTCTATTTGGCTTGAAATTCCGATCTCTCGAAACATACCCATTGTATATATTGGAAGTAAAGAAGATATCCTCTTATTTTCGTTCACTTCGATCCTCTTCCAGGCCGTATATAATTGATTTAGAGGTACTTATTGGTGATTGGAAATTCCTGGGCGGCTCAGGGAAAAATGTTGCCACTATGTGGCAGTTGAAGGCCTATGCGGTCGCTGGATTGAAAGCCTTCAAAGAAACTCATAGAGGAACTCTATCTTCCATCTAATCAGTTCGATGCTGACAATTAGACCGTCCGCATTCTGAGTCCTGAGCTTGGCCCATGCATTGCTCTCAGGACATAAGGTCTTCGTGTATGGTTTGCGGATATGTGCCTTCGCAACGGTTCGTAAGCTGGATTAAGAGGTGAAATGGTTACGCGGGCTGAAGAAAACCTAGTTTCGGTCGGGGCAACGGCCGGCCGTTCGGGATTCAACCAGTATTTTGTGCATGGCGTGAGCCCTGCCATGCGCGTGTTGGAGCGCACTATTGCGGACATTGCCCCTACAGATATCCCTGTTTTGTTAGTTGGAGAAAGTGGGACAGGCAAGGAAGTCATTGCGTTGGAGATTCATCGTCTTTCCAGGAGGCAGAACGAAACGTTTGTGAAATGTGGCTGCGCAGGACTGACAACACAATCCATTGCATCCCGTTTGAGTTACGGAGAAGTTAGTAATGGCGTGGCAACCAAGAACAGCGGTTCACTGTTTCTTGATGAAGTCAGTCATCTCGATCTCTTGAGCCAGGCACGACTTCTGGATATGCTGCCCGATGGCATAGGAAGTATGTCGGACAATAGCCTTAGTGTCAGAATTATCTCCTCAACAACACGAAATCTGGAAGAGGAAATGCGATGCGGCCGTTTCCGGGAGGAGCTCTTTTATCGGATTAACGGTGTCAATTTGCGATTGCCTCCGCTCCGTCACCGTAAGGAAGACATACCTGGATTGCTTGAATTTTTCCTCAAGAAATACGCTTCGTTGTTCGGACGGGTGGAGCCTCAATTGAGTCCGGAAACAAATCGCGTGTTAATGGAACATCATTGGCCGGGAAATATCCGCGAGCTTGAGAATGTTGTGAGGAAAATTGTGGCCTTAGGGAATGAACAACTCGCCTTAAGAGATCTTTCTGCGGGCCTCTCCTCCAAAGAGACTGAGTCTCCGGTGAGTTCTCGTTTTGGGAATGGGCAAGCTCCAGGACGGTCGCTGAAAGAATCCTCCCGAGAAGCCTCGCGACACGCTGAACGGGAGATGATCTTAGCGCAACTTGAACGGACTCACTGGAACCGCAAGAAAACGGCTCGTGATCTACAGATTAGTTATAAAGCTCTACTCTATAAACTGAAGCAATTTGGCTTGGACGGTTCCGATACTTCGAATGGGCATTGAGGAGAATTGAGATGAACAGGAAAGTGGCTCTTATTATTGCAATCATGCTTGCCGGCTCAAAACTGACTGGAGCGGCCCAGCAAGGGAAGAAGGACACGACTGTTGCGGCCCGCAATAATGTTTCCCCTTCACCGGAAGGCAAGGTGAGTTCCGCCCCAGCAACTACGGATCCTGCCTACGTGATAGGACCGGATGACATGTTGGATGTAAGTGTATGGAAAGAGCCGGACGTCAGTCGGGTTGTGCCGGTTCGTCCGGATGGGCGAATATCGCTTCCTCTAGTCAATGATGTACAGGCCGCCGGGCTATCACCACAGCAATTAGCCGGATCCGTTGCCGAAAAGCTGAAGAAGTACCTTAACGATCCACAGGTTACGGTGATTGTCACGGCAATTAACAGCCAGCGAGTGTTTGTTGTTGGCGAGGTACTTCGCGCGGGTGCGTTTCCCATGCTACCGGGGATGACCGTCCTGCAGGCACTGTCAAGTGCGGGTGGTTTTACGACCTTTGCTGATGTTAAAAAGATTCATGTGGTGAGGTTGGTCAATGGCAAAAATATTGAAATTCCCTTCAATTATCGGGAGGTTCTAAAGGGCGACAATCCAGGGCAAAACGTCAAACTGGAGCCGGGCGACACAATAGTTGTCCCGTAAGGTGAACAAAATGAAAGTTCGGAAAATAATCGTGGGCATTTCTGTTTCCCTGTTTTTGTGTGCCGGGGCTCTTCATGCGCAACAAGGTGACAAGCAAGATCCACGGTCAGTTAATCCAATTAATCCACTCCCACCCTCGGATGCCGGTGCAACCGCCAACTTTGGTGGTAAACCGGTTCCGGCCGCCCGTGGCGTCTCTACCCCCTATAGTCCACAGTCCTATGATCCCGCCCAGGCCGAACCCGATACCAACACACTTTCTGGTGCAGAGGTTTTCGGTGTTGGTTCTTTAACTCACTCACGCAATGTTTTCGATCCGCTGGTCTCCGTTACCGTTTTGGGGCAAACCATGCCGGTAGGCACAGGAACGCAGACGCAGCTTGGCCCGGGCGCTATTCTGGGTGGAAGTTTGTTGTTCAACCGTGTGTGGAGCCGCTACCAATTTATTGCGATTTACAACGGTGGAGATAACATATCAGATAATGCCAGAGACAAAGGTCAGTTTCATGATCTAACTGTGGAGCAGGAAGTAGAATGGGAAAGATGGCGGCTTCGTTTGCGAGATGAATTCTTAACCGCGCCCGGATCATCTTTTGGTGGCGCAGGCATGGGAGGCCCTGGACTAATAGGGCAGTTTTCCGGCGTACAGGGGGTTGCGCTGAACACTATCGCCCAGCAATTCATTCCTGCCGACACAATCCAGACAGTCCAGACTAGGAGAGATCGGAACATGGCTCTGGGTGAAGCGGAATACTCCTTCAGCCGGCGCTCGGCATTTACTGTAGGCGGCTCGTATGGGATATTGAATTTTAAGGGTACAGACTATGTCAGCAGCCACCTGATCAATCTGCAAGGAGGTTATGACTATCAGCTTGATCCTGTAAATTCGATCGCTCTCATCGGAGGCTACGGAAAAATTGATTTCGTTGGGTCGCCTATCTTGACTACCGATTATATGCTGTCTCTAGCGTACGGAAGAAGAATTTTCGATAGACTATCGTTTCAAATAGCTGCAGGTCCCCAGCGAATAGTGGTTGCGGGCACTTCGACCGGAAACTTTGAGCATTGGATAGGATCGGTCAATAGCGCCATGACATGGGATATACGCCGTTCTGGATTTGTCTTCTTATACACCCGAGGAGTTACAGGGGGGTCGGGCGTATTCTATGGCGCGGTTACCAATACCGTTACATTGCTCGCACGCCATCACTTTTCTCGTTTTTGGGAGGGAACAGTCAACGGAGCCTATTCATTGAATACGGGCCTTGTTCCGGCAGGCTCAACTGCTTCGAGCTTTACCAATTGGGTGATCGGTGGGAACGTGAGCCGACAGCTTGGCCGTAGCGCGCAGCTTGGTTTTAACTATGGCATCCAGAAGCAGGATAATCCTGCCCTGTGCCCAGTGGCGAACTGTGGTGTGGCAGGGTATCAACAAACAATCGGAATGACGGTACATTGGCATCTTCGCCCGATAGAATAGGGACGCAGCCTAAGTACCCGAACCGAGGTGAGGGAGATTTGTAGGGTAGATTACAAGCAATTCCCGAGGGTTATTGCATGTATAAGAAGTTTTTTGGACTCAAAGAAAGTCCGTTCAACGTTAATCCGGATCCACGCTACTTGTTCCTGACCCGCCACACGCAGGAGGCGCTGGCCTGTTTGACCTATGGCATTGAAGCCCGCAAGGGTTTTATTTTGCTCACTGGCGAAGTTGGAACCGGGAAGACCACGCTGATTAACAAACTGCTCGGATGGTTGCACAAGGAACGCGTTTCGACGGCATTTGTTTTCAATCCTCGCCTTAGCGTCTCTCAGTTTTTCGACTTCATGATGGCCGATTTTGGGATTCCGTGCGAGTCACGGCAAAAGGGCCAAATGCTTCTCAAACTGAATCAGTGGCTGCTGGAGCGCTACCAGGCCGGCGAGCGAGCTGTTCTTATTGTTGACGAGGCACAAAACCTATCGCATCAAATGCTGGAAGAAATCAGATTGCTGACCAATCTGGAGACGTCAACTGAAAAGCTTCTGCAAATTGTACTTGCGGGACAGCCGGAGCTGGAACAGAAACTCAACCAACCGCAGTTACGTCAACTCCGGCAGCGCATTACGCTACGCGCGAAAACGCGCCAACTCACCTTGGATGAGACCAAAGGCTATATCCAGGAAAGGTTGCGGATTGCAGGTGCGGAGAACCTCGATATATTTTCTCCCGAAGCTATTGCAGCAGTCCACCACTATGCCCGGGGAATCGCCAGAGTCACCAATTTATTATGCGAGCATGCCCTGATCAGTTCTTTCGTGGACCAGCGCAATCCGGTGCCTCCCGAGATTGTGGAAGAAGTGGCCCGTGACTTTGAACTTCACATGATTGATCCCCTTGCGCAAGCTCCCGCCCAGCCCTTCCTACCGCAAACCAATGAAGGCGACAACCCCCCCTTGATAGAATCCCTTCTACAGGCTTTAAATACACTGGTGGACCGACTGAACCAAGCTGAGTCTGCCGCCGGATCCGACCCAGAAAGCAAGAAGGCTCTGAACAATTTGCCCGAGTGATCAGTGTCTAGAAGCTGTTGCATAACCTAATACAGGGTCTTGAAAAGAAGGTAGTTGAATTTTCTGAGATGAGAGATAAGGAGAAACAGCAGCGCCCAAGGAGGGCCGATGGCCCGATCGGGTGCG
>Ga0265320_10000106_pt1 | contig 72024 bp, 53 predicted proteins | sample 4827metaG_FD_202087 | JGI IMG/M metagenome (GOLD analysis project Ga0265320, IMG submission 202087) | Rhizosphere microbial communities from Carex aquatilis grown in University of Washington, Seatle, WA, United States - 4-8-27 metaG | ecosystem: Host-associated > Plants > Roots > Rhizosphere >...
GGAGCGCGCCAGCCGTTGCCGAGCCCTCCGCGGCGCCGGAGACCGCGACGCCCGACGAATCAAACGACGAATCGGCCGACGCAGGCGAGCTCGAACCCCCGAGCAAAGGGTTCGAAATCGACGTTCCTTCGGGGCCGTCGTTCGGGCTCGAGGCGCAAGCGGGGCTCGCGCTCGAATGGATGAGCGGGCGCCAGCAGCCGCACGCGATCTACGGCGGCCTCGCGCGGCTCGCGTTTCACGACATCCAAGTCGGGGCGTCGTTCGACGCCTCGGACGCGAGCCAAGCCCAGGACCTCCTCGAAGCGCCCGTGGAACATTGGACCGCGATCGGCGGGTTCGTCGGAGCGCGTGTGCCGTATCGACATTGGATCGACGTCGACGCTGCGATCGGCGTCGAATCGCGGCGATATCGAAACCCCGATCCGATCTACGGCGCGAACGGCCTCGACGTCACGAGCACCGCGCTCACGTTCCGAATCGGCGCCTCCGATCGCGGCGGTGAAAAGCTCTTCGGCCCTCGCATTGGAGCAGCGCTCGTCGTCGCGGCCGATCTGAATCATCACGAGCCGACCTGGACGCGAACCTACTCGCTCGAGAGCGGTGGATACGGGCACGTTTCCGGCACGACACCGATCGGCGGCGTTTCCGTCGCGCTCGTCGTGGTCGTCGGTCTCGACGTGGGAGGCGGCACCCACCGCGGCGACTGAAGCGCGCTCACCGTCGCATGCCGAGCGCGTCGGCGAAAGCGCGTTCGGAGCGCGCGTCGTACTGACGTTCCGTCTCGCCGGCGTGCCACGGGACGGGCTTCACGCCTTTCGTGTGGCGGCACCGTCGGCACGACCGCGGGATCGGATAGGGATATCGACTCACGGGTCCGCGCGGCGATCCCTTGTCGGCCATGAACCAGCGCGGGACTTCGAGGCCACACGTGACGCACGCGAGGAGCGTCCCCCATTCGCCGTCTGTTCCCCGTTTGCGGCAGCCGCGGATCAGAAACAGAACGAAGAGCACCGCGCAGGCGAGCACCGCGACGTTTCCGTTCGTTCGACCCATGATTCGATGCTGGGCGTAGGCTCGCGCTTGGAACACGAGCTCGCAAGGGGCGTTTCGTCGACGAGCGACGGAGGCGCTCCTTTTGAATTTTATTGGGTTTTCCTGGAGCGACCCCGTGCGACGCGGCGGATTCTTTGGCCGAATTTTCGTTAAGGCCTACGGTCGCCCCCAATAGCCATGTTGTACGGCACCGAGGTGTCCGAGCTCCAGGGCACGCGACCGAGTCGCGACACGGAATGGGAGCACACGCTGCAGCGGATCTACTGGGTTCGCATCGAGCTCCAGGAGCTCGGTCGGCATCCGGCAGACGACGACATTCCGAACGCCCCCGCCGACGCCGAAGGCATCGCGCGCGCCGAGCAGCGCATCGGCCGGCGCTTGCCACCGAGCTATCGGGCGTTTCTGGCTCGCTTCGACGGTTGGCCGCGATTTTTCGACGGGGCGGCCTTGCTCGGCACGAGAGATCTCGGAAAGACGAGCTACGCCGATCTCGCGCAAGCGGTGTTCGAGGCCAACGAGACGCCGGTGCCGGAAGGGGGTCCGCCCTCGTCGCGTGTGCGAGGATACCCGGGCGAAATGATCCCGTTCGGCATCGACCCCGAGGGAACCACGCTGTTTGCGTTCGACCCGACGCAGGTCGATTCGCGCGGCGAAATGGGAGTCGTTGCCTGGATCCATGAAATCGGGTTTCGCGCGCGCTCTTTCGACGATTTCCTGGTCGGTATCCTCGAGCTCTGCGAAGCCGATCTCGACGACGCGCGGGCGTGCCCCGTCGCGTCGATGACGCGTTGAGCCTCGACGCGCCCGAGCGACGACCGCGCCGCGCGCGCCGGGCAAGACTTTCTCGACGAGACGCCGGAGCGGCTGCTCCGTCTGCTACCGTTGGGTGGCTCAATCGCGAGGAACATGAACATGAAAGCCAATCCGGTAGTGGGTGTCGTCGGCGCAGGGCAAATGGGACGCGGCATCGCGCAGGTCGCCGCGCTGTCGGGTTGCAAGGTCGTCGTCATGGACGCGGTGGAGAACGCGCTTCAGGTGGGGCTCACCGCGATCACGACCGACCTCACCAAGCAGGTCTCGAAAGGGAAGCTCAAGCAAGAGGACGCAGACGCCGCCGTTTCGCGACTCAGCGGCGTGACGAGGATCGACGAGCTCGGGGACTGCGATTTCGCGATCGAAGCCGCCACCGAGAACACCGACGTGAAGCTCGAGATCTTCCGCTCGCTCGATCGAGCGCTCGGCAAGAACGCGATCCTTGCGAGCAACACGTCGTCGATCTCGTTGACCAAGCTGGCCGGCGCGACGAAGCGCCCGGAACGCGTCCTGGGCATGCACTTCATGAACCCGGTGCCGATCATGAAGCTCGTCGAAGTCGTGCGCGCGCTCCAAACGTCGGAGCCGACTTACGAAGAGACCTGCGCGCTCGCGAGGACGATGGGAAAGACGCTGGTCACGACGAAGGACATGCCGGGCTTCATCGTCAATCGGATGCTCATTCCGTTCATCAACGAGGCCTGCTTCGCCCTCCAGGACGGCCTCGGCACCGTCGAGGACATCGATCAGGCCGCGCGGCTCGGGTTGAACCACCCGATGGGCCCGCTCCAGCTCGCCGATCTGATCGGCCTCGACACGTGCTTGTTCATCGCCGAGGTGCTGCAACGTGAGTTCGGCGAAGACAAATACCGGCCGTCCACGGTGCTTCGAAATTACGTGGCGGCGAACTGGCTCGGCAGAAAAACCAGCCGCGGCTTCTATATTTACGCGGGTGGAAAACAGGAACGCCCGAGCGGACGACCGCCGGCGTGAGTCGCCGATCGCGCTCCTTCGCGCACACGCGCGCACGCACGCTCACCTGATCGCGCTCTCCGTTTCGCGGCATCCACGCTCGCGAACGAATTCCATCCGCGCGCGATGGAGCGGCGACGCGTTGCCGGAATGCCCCAGTCGGGTAGCATGTCAGCGTGACCTCTCCCGTCTTACGCGTCGACCACGAGCGACCGAGCCTCGCCGACATCAAGGTAGCGGATGGCCGGGTCGTGGGCGCGCGATACACCCTCCTCGGGAAACTCGGGCAAGGGGGCATGGCCGTCGTGCACGAGGCCCTCGACAACGTCACGGGTCAGCGCATCGCACTGAAGCGACTCCGGATCCTCGACGATGGTCGAAAGCAGCGACGCGCCGTCGAACTGTTCGAACGCGAGTTTCACACACTGGCCCAGCTCCGGCACCCGCGCATCATCGAGGTCTACGACTATCGATTGGACGACGAGGGTCCGTACTACACGATGGAACTCCTCGACGGGGGCGACTTGCAACAGCTCGTCCCAGCCGATTGGAGAAAGGCGTGCGCCGTCGCGCGCGACGTCTGTTCGGCGCTGTCGCTCCTTCACTCGCGAAGGGCGGTGCACCGCGATCTGAGCCCGCGAAACGTGCGCTGCACGAGCACCGGTCTCGCGAAACTCATCGACTTCGGCGCGATGGTCCCGATGGGACGAAACAAATACGTCGTCGTCGGCACGCCCGCTTATTGCGCACCCGAGGTCGTGCATTTGCAGCCGCTCGACGCGCGCACCGATCTCTATGCGCTAGGCGCGACGCTCTACTACACGCTCGCCGGACGGCACGCCTTCCCGGCCCGTGACTTCGAGAGCCTCGGCGCGCTGTGGCAGTGCGCGTTCCCTCGGCCTTCGGAGTTCTCCCCGGATATTCCCGAGGCGCTCGACGCGCTGGTCATGGATTTGCTCCGGCTCGATCCCGCGGCGCGCCCACCGAACGCCGCCGAAGTGTTGGAACGTCTCAGCGCGATCGACGGCTGCTCGCTCTCGGACAATCTACCGGTCGCTCAAGCCTTCTTGTCGACGCCGAGCCTGTCCGGCCGAGATACGCAGCTCTCCCGTGCTCGCATGAAGACCATGCGCGCGCTTCGAAAACGGGGCAGCGCGCTCCTCGTCGAAGGCCCGTCGGGCGTCGGGCGCTCTCGGTTTCTCGACGCGTGCGCGCTCGAAGGGAAGCTGCTCGGCGCAGTGGTGCTTCGGGCCGACGCCGACGACGCAGACGACACCGACTACAGCGTCATCCGTGCCCTCGCGCGGCAACTCCTCGCGACGATGCCCGACGAGACCAACGCGGCCGCGCGTCCTCATCTCCGCCTTCTCGGTCGTGCGATCCCCGAGCTCGTCAATCAGCTCCCGCATCGGACGTCGCTCGAGCTCGAGGATCCGGTCCTGGCGCGCCCGCGCCTTCAGCCGGCACTCCGCGAGTGGTTGCTCGCGATCAGCCGGCAGCGGCCGCTGCTCGTCACCGTCGACGACGTTCATCGAATCGACGAGCCCTCCGCCGCCGCGATCGCGCTCCTGTCGCACAATTTGCGGCCCCATCGCATCGCGGTGATCGTCAGCGCCGAAACCGGGGCGCCCGCGGTGTCCGCGGCGGCGATGAAGCTCCTCGGGAGCAACGCGACGCATCTCGCGCTCGAGAACCTGTCTTCGAGCGACGTGCAACGGCTTCTCGGTTCGGTCTTCGGCGAGGTCCCTCGGGCGAATCTCCTCGCGCATCGCTTGCACGCCATCTCGGGGGGAAACCCGCGCGACGTGATGCGGCTCGCTCAGCACGTCGTCGATCGCGGAGTGGTTCGCTACGAGGCCGGCGCGTGGTCCATCTCGGAGAACTTCGACGCCGCGGATCTTCCGTCGAGCATGGCGCAGGCGCTGAGCGTCCGCGTCGACGCGCTCAGCGCCGGGGCAAAGCAACTCGCTCGCACGATCTCCGTCTCGCCCGGGCTCTCGCTCACCTTCCAGGAATGTCTGCACTTGAGCGCCCAGGATCAATCGGGCCGCCTCATGGAAAGCCTCGACGAGCTGCTCACCGCCGAGGTCATGCGCGAAGCCGGCGAGCGGTTCACGCTGACGCAGCGTGCCTGGGAACCTGCGCTCCAGACCGGTATGAGCGCGGCGGAAGCGCGAGAGCTCCACGTTCGCGTGGCACGCCTGTTCGAGCTCCGCGGAACCGACCAATTCCGCGTCGCGCAACACCTCCTTCGCGCCAATGAACGCGAGCGCGCCGTCGAGATCCTCGCCGCTTTCTGCCTCGCATCGGTCGCCGAAACGCACAAGAACCCCGAGGCGTTCTTCGTCCTCACTCGTTCGCTTCCCATCGACTGGTCCACGACGTTCGACGAGGCGGTCCGGCTCTGTAACGAGCTCAATCTCCCGAAGCGATACAAGTTCGCCCTTCAAGACCGGTTCGTCGGGATCGTATCGTTGATGACCATCAGCGATCCGGTGCACGTTCCCGCGTTGATCGCCGATCTCACTCGTCTCAGCGGTCTCGCGGATTTCGCCGAGATCGACGCCTCCCTCGAACCGATGGCCAGAGCAATGACGGCTCTCGGACGGGCGCAGGCGCGCTACGCGGCGACATCCGAGCACGACCGCGTCCTCGACCCGGGCGAAGCCATCAGGCACCTGGCCCGTGCGATCCTCAGCGCGGCCGGGATGGTGACCTCGTGCCTCGATTTCGCGCTCTTGAACCGTCTACCCTCGCTCTCGCCGCTCTCTCCGCTTTCTCCCGCCCTCGGCGTCATCGAGAACCTCATGCGAGGAATGAAGGCGCGCCAGACCGCGCGGATGGAGCAGGCGCGCGAGTTCTACGAGGCCCTCCTCGAGCGCTCGGGACAGCCCGATCGCGCGGGGCTCGACGAGTCCCATCACCGGTACACGCGGCTCGGCGTCATGAACGGGCTCGGCATGATCGAGGCCGGCATGGGTTTGAGTTCGTGTCTCGAATACGCCTCCAAGATCGAGTCCGAGCCGACGCTTCAAGTGAACGCGGTGCAGATCCGCGTGCTCTACCATCTCTGGCAGGGCGACTTCCGCGAGGCGCTCCGGCTCAAACACGAGATCGAAATCCTCCGCATCCAGAACAGCCCGCGGCAATGGTACGAGGGCTCCCACGTCCTATGGCAGGTCACCGCGTTCGCCGCCGCCGAGGATCTCACTCGGCTCAAGCAGGCGACCGAGGACATCGAGGAACTGGCGGGGCGGTTTCCGGGTTGGGTTCCGGTGCACCGATACAGCCTCGGCGAATACCAGCGGGTCCGCGGTGATCAAGCGGGCGCTCTCGCCGAGCTCGAGACGGCGCTCGAACTGACTAAAGCCGGGGAATCGCAAGTCTGGCCGAACATCGCCGGCGCCCATCTCCGGGTGCTCATCGAAAAAGACCCCGAAGAAGCGGTCGCCGTCGGCGAACGGTATCTCGCAGCAGGCGAAGCCGCCGGCCTCGGATACGTCATGAACTACGTCCTTTTGCCCTTCAGCATCGCGCAGGCAAAAGTCGGAAAAATCAAGGAGGCGGAAGCGAACGCCGACCTCGCGTTGCGACGCTTCGAGGCGCTCGGCACGACCGGGCTCAATCTCGGAATCACTTACGAAACGCGGGCTCGAGTCGCGATCCTCGCCAACGACCAGGAAACCTTCGAGCGGTACGCGACGCTCTGCGAGGGCGTCTATACGGCGGCCGGCAGCCCGACCCTGGTCGCGAAGTTCGAGAAGCTCCGTCGCGAAGCGCAGCGCGCGGAGGTGATGACGGCCGTGATGCAGCAGCGCCCCGGCGAGCTCAACGAGCTCTTCACCGTGTCGCGCATCGTGTCCACGTTGGAGGCCTGTCGCGGCGTGACGGAACGCGCCCAAACGGCGTTGAATCTGCTCGCGCAGGCGAGCGGCGCGACCGAAGGGTTCTTGCTCCTGGTCGGCGATCAAGGACCGTTTTGTGCGGCTCAGATTGGCGACCGGTCGCTCTCGCCGGCACTGTTCACCATCGCGCGCGAGTACTTGGCGGCCGAAGCCCACGAGGCGCAGACCACGACCAACAGCGGCACCGACAACACGTCGGGCCGATACGAAACCCGCGGCGGCACCTTGAGCGCGGAATTTCGCCCCGTGCTCTTGAGCCACGCCACGCCGACCGGGCTCCTGATCACGGGTATCGCTCTCCTCGTCGTGCCGAGCGGCGGACGATTCGCGTTTCCCGCGCGCGTCGCGACCGAGATCAGTCGTCGCTTCCATCAGACGGGCGACTCGTCGGGCGTCCTCGTCGTCGACTGAGCCGGTCTCGCCGCGTTTCCGGCGAAGGCATCGTCTCCGCGCCGAACGTGAGCTAAAAGAGCTGCCTGATGAATCGCTTTTCGCTGCCGAGCCTGGGTATCGGGCTCGGGCTCAGAACGACGCACTATTCGCACATTCTCGAGCATCGGCCGAACGTCGATTGGTTCGAGATCCTGAGCGAAAACTACATGCAGACGAAGGGCCGACCGCTCACCTTCTTGGACAAGATCGCCGAGATGTATCCGATCGCGATGCACGGCGTGTCGCTCTCCATCGGCTCGACCGATCCTCTCGACCGGCAGTACTTGAGCGAGCTCAAGGAGCTGCGCGATCGAACGCGAGCGCGCTGGGTGTCCGATCACCTGTGCTGGACCGGCGTCGCCGGGAAAAATACGCACGATCTCTTGCCGCTCCCCTACACCGAGGAGTCGCTGAAGCACGTGGCCGCGCGCGTCCGCACCGTACAGGACATCCTCGGCGCGCCGCTCGCACTCGAAAATCCGTCGACGTACGTCGAGTTCACCGGGTCGACGATGACCGAGTGGGAGTTCTTGAGCGAGCTCGCACGCGAGGCCGACTGCGCGCTCCTCGTGGACGTGAACAACATTTTCGTGTCGTCGTACAATCACGGGTTCGATCCGATGGACTACGTGCGCGCCCTCCCCTTCGATCGAATCGTGCAAATGCACGTCGCCGGACACACGAACCACGGCACGCACATCGTCGACACGCACATCGGTCCGGTGCTCGATCCGGTATGGCGGCTCCTCGGCGAGGTGTACCGGCGAGCGTCGTCACCGAGCGTCCTCCTCGAGTGGGACGCGGACATCCCGAGCTTCGAAGAGACCCATCGAGAAGCCCTGCGCGCGCGTGAGTTCATCTCCGACGAGGCCGCATGACCGATCGACTCCCTTCGCCCGTCTTGGACCCCAATCGCGACGGCGTGGGCACCGAGCGAGCGAGCGCGACACCCGCGCGCAAGCACGCGCACCTGAAGGTGCCCGGAACAGCGCAAAAATCCGCGGTCGTCCCGCAAACGCTGAGCGCGCTCGAGCGGTGGATGCTCGGCGCGATCGCCGACGCGCCGCCGGTGGACTCGGAAATCGACACGATCCTCACGCCAGGGCCGCGCCTCTCGGCGAAGGAGCGGCTCGCGGTCTATCAATACGGCTATCGCGCGCGACTCGTCGAGTGCCTCGCCGATGACTATCCGATCGTCGCGCAAACGCTCGGCGAAGAGGGGTTCGAAGAGCTGGCGACCGAATACATCGAGCGACACCCCTCGACGGCACCGAGCTTGAACGCGTTCGGGCGGCACATGGAATCGTTCTGCCGCGAATCGGGCTCCCGGGCGCTCGGAGCGAACGCGGAGTTCCTTGCCGAGCTCGCACGACTGGAATGGGCGCTCGTGGAGACGATCCACGCCGAAGGGGCGCCGCCGTTCGACTTCCAGAAGCTCGCGAAGGTTCCCGTCGAGGCCTGGGCGACCGCGCGTCTCGTCCCGAGCAAGACCGTCCGCGTCTTGCGGTTCGAGTACCCGGTGAACGCGTTCTTCCAGGCGCGGCGCGAGGACGAGGAGCCCGCGATCCCGGCGAAATCGCCGACCGAGCTCGCGATCTATCGCGTGGGTTTCCGGATCTGGCGGATGGATCTGACCCCGGCGATGACTCGCGTGCTCGAGGCGCTCCTCGCCGAGCAACCGATCGGCGACGCGCTCGCGACCATCGCCGTGGACGAATCCGATCCGGCGGCGCTCGGCGAAGCCGAACGGAGCGTGATGGTGTGGTTCCGCGAATGGGTCGAAGGCGGCTTCTTCACGGGCGTCACGCTCGCCGAGTGAACGACGAGAAGAGCCGTCCGAGGTCGGGATAGTCGGCTTCGGGCTCGGCTGCGCCCTCGAGCGCCGCCATGACGGCCAACGCGACGTCCTCGCGAAACGGTCGGGCAGCGACCTGAACGCCCACGGGGAGCCCGCAAGAGCCGCGCTCGGTGTCGCGCGCCGCGCGGTCCATCTTGTCGGACGAGCGAGCCGTCGCGATTTCTTCGTCGGGCCTCACTCGGGTCACCGGCACGACGCCCGCGGGATAGCCGAGCACGTTGTAGATGAGAGCATAGGCGCCGCCGACGCCGAGCTCGGAAGACGCGCCGTGGCGAAACGCGGGCAGCGAAACGGGGGGCGACAACAGGGCGTCGATGGGACGATCGCCCGCGGCGCGATCGAGCGCGGTCCGAAAACGGGCTTGATAGTCCATCAGCTCGGCGACGAGGGTGAAGTGCCGATCCGCGCTCGGGTCGCCATAAGCGTCGAGCAACGCTGCGAGGCGCCTCCGCCCGGTCCCCTGCAGGAAGAGCCGGATCAAGGCTCGCGTCGGCGCCGAGGCCGCGGTGATCGCGAGCAACTGCGCGATCCGCGGATCGCGCGGCGAACCGCGGAGAAAGCGCCGCACACCCTTACCAGCGTCCCCCGCGAGAATACCGAAGAAGAGCCGCATCGCCTCCCCGACGTCGGGCGGCGAAAAAGGAACGAGCGTCGCGCCGCGCCGTTCGAGCCAGCGCACGGCGTCGAGGACGGCTCGCTTCCCGGCCGAATAGACGTCGAACGTGCCGTCGTCGGTGTAGTAACCGATGACCAGCTCGGCGAGGTTCACACGCTCGAAATCTCGCAGCGGCATCGGCGGCAAGCGGTCCGGCAGAGCGCCACCGTTCGCAATCTCGACGGCGAGCGCGACGTCACCGACGCTGCGGGCCATGACGCCGACCTGGCTCGCGATGGCGCGTTGCCCGATGGGGATGCTGCCGCGTCCGAGGTCGGGCATTCGTCCCGCGGTCGGCTTGAAACCGACGACGCCGCTCCACGCCGCCGGAACGCGGCTCGACCCGCCGATGTCGGTTCCCAAGCCCAGAGGCGACCCTCCGACGGCGATGATCGCGCCTTCGCCACCCGACGACCCACCTGGCGTGCGCTCGAGATCCCACGGATTTCGCGCGCAGCCGTAGAGCGGGTTGTCGCTCTCGAGGTAGAGGAGCACCTGCGCGAGGTTCGTCTTGCCGAGCACGATCGCGCCCGCCGCCCGCAGGTGCGCGACGTACTCGTTGTCGCGAACCGCCATGTCGTTCGCGTGCGAAGACACGCCGAAGCTCGACGGCGTTCCCGCGACGTCGATGCACTCCTTGATGGTGATCGGCACGCCGTGGAGCAACCCGAGGGGCCCGCCGGACGACCGCCGCCGATCGGCTTCCCGCGCCTCTTCGCGAGCGGCGTCGTACCGCTTCACGACGACGGCGTTCAGCGCCGGGTTGACCGCCTCGATGCGCTCGATGTGGCTCTCCACGACGTCGATCGCCGACAATTGTCCGCTGCAGATGCCTCTGGCGAGTGCCCGCGCATCGAGACGACAGAGCTCTCCGGACGATGTGGCCATGTGTCGCGCTCAGTCCCCCCGGCGGAAGACGCGTCGATTCAGTCTCGCATTGAGGGTAGTCTGTTTTCCGATGCAAGGCGACGAGCACCCCACTTTGGTCCTCCTCCGATCGACTCGCGAGCGCATCCTTTCGATCCTGTCGGACGCGTTCACCAAGGACGAGATCGGGCTCGACGAGTTCGAGCGCCGCGTCGACGGCGCTTACGCCGCGACGAGCGCCGACGCGCTCGAGGAGCTGGTACGCGATCTGAGCGACGGAACGACGAGCGACGGCGCTCGGAGCGGCCCGAGCGCGCTTTCGGTGCGGCCGGAAAACTCAATGGTCGCGCCATCCACCGCCCTCGTGCCGGCGCGTCGCGAAAAGAAACCCGGCACGGTGGCCATCTTCGCGAGCGTCGAACGCCGGGGCAGCTTTTCACTATCGAGCAGTTCCCGCGCCGTCGCGATCTTCGGCAACGTCGAGCTCGATTTACGGCAAGTGGCGTTGCCGGACGGCGTGACGGAGCTGTTCGTCCGCGCCGTGTTCGGCAACGTGGAGATCACGGTTCCGCCGGATCTCGCCGTCGAGTGCGACGGGAACGGAGTCCTCGGCTCCTTCTCTTCCATGAGCCGGATGCCTGCTGAAGGACGAACCGTCGGACCGGTGCTTCGGGTGATCGGCTCCGCCGTCCTCGGGAACGTCGAGATCCACACACGTCCGCGGAACGAGCCTCTGTCCGGTCACGCGAGGCTGCTCGGCGCCGGCCCCAAGCGCTGATCGCCTCACCGGGCGAACGTCACGGCGCGGCGCCGGAGGCGGGGTTCGCGTGGTCGTTCGCGCGGCGCGGTGCGACGCCCGCGTCGCGAACCGACGTTCCGGCGAGCGCGGAGCCCAGCGTTCGTACGACGCTGCGCCGCACCCACGGATTTTCATAGAGCTGCGCCACTGCGTCGAGCACCGGCGAGCTCACGATCGCGCGGACGGCGTGACCGGCGACGAACCCGAGCGTGAAGCGCTTCCGGTGCTGCCACACGTAGTCGCGCCAGGCCGCCTCTTCGCTCACCCGCCCGCGGAGCACCCGGGCTACGGCGTCGGCGGCGTAGATGCCGCTCTGCATGGCCTGCGAGATCCCTTCGCCGGTCGCGTTGTGCGTGAGGCGAGCGGCTTCACCGAGGTGGAGCGCGCCCGGCGCGGTCAAGTGCCCGATCCACGTCGTGTAGACGATCGGGTGTCCCTTCAACGGCCCGAGCTGCGTCGCGCCGCGGAGTCGCCTCGCGTAGTGCCGCTCGAGAAAATCCGCGAACACGGTGCGCACGTTGCGCTGCGTCTTCTGGCCGTCCGCGTCCTGGCCGTCGATGCAGATCCCGATGTTGACCCGGCGAGACGTCTCGGGGAAGAGCCAGCCGTAGAGCGGAGCGACCTCGCGATCGAAGATCATCTCGATCTGTCGAGGCGTGAACTCGGCGTCGTCCCACCACCCCATGAGCGTCGAGATGCTCCGCTTCGGGCGCGGATCGGTCGAAAAAATGGAGTGCGAGCCGTCGGCGCAGAGCACGTAGTGCGCACGAAGCTCGCGCCCGTCGGCCAGGGTCACGCCGACCACGCGATCGCCGGCTTTGATGAGCGCGCGAGCGCGCACCCCCGCCGCCAGTTTCACGCCGAGACTCTGGGCGCGATGGACGATGAGGGCGTCGAACTCGCGACGAAGCAAGACGACGGCCGCGGCGTTCGACGCGAGCACGAAGGATCTTCCGCCGGGCGTGACGATCTTCACGGCGTCGATCGGCGTCGCGCGCCGGCGGAGCTCGTCGCCGAAGCCGAGCTGGTCGGCGATCGTGAGCGCGTGCGGCGAGAGCCCGGACCCGCACGTCTTGTCGCGAGGGAACGTCGCGCTGTCGACCAACACGACGTCGCGAACGCCGTTCTGCGCCAGCCGGAGCGCCGCGGCAGCGCCGCCGGGGCCGCCTCCTACTACGATCGCGTCGTGAACCGATGCCACTGTCATACTCAGCTCGCCTTCACCGCGACGGGCGTTTCCATGAGGAGCGGCGCGCGCGCACGACGCCGCTCTTCGAACAGAGCGAGCGCCCAGACCGGGAAATAGCTTCGATACAGGTGATACTCGAGGAGGGCCGTGCGGAAGAAGAGCCCGACCGGATCTTGCCGCGGCCACTCCCCGTTGCCGAGCTGCGCCTTCGAGAGGAACCGTGCGGCCCGCGCCATCGCGGAAAAATCCGGATCTTGCGCCTCGGAGAGCGTGATGAGCGCCCACGCCGTTTGAATGATCTGCCCCTCGTCGTGCGGGACGTAGTCGTCGCCGTGCGCGACGTGGCGCTCGCCCCAGCCGCCGTCTCGACGCTGCTGGCTCTTCAGCCACTCGCACGCTTTTCGAATGGCTGGATCGGTCGGTGCCGCTCCCGCCGCCAACAAGCCGCGCACGCCGAACCAGGTGCCATAAATCAAACGAACGCCCCACGCGCCCGGCCACGCGCCGTCCGGTCGTTGCTGCCGTCGCATGTTGCGCACGCCGCGTTCGATCGCGCGCGGAACATCGAAAAGCGCGCTGCTCCGCAAGAGATGCGGACGCTCGCGGGCGATCCTCGCGAGGGCCGCGACGCACGACGAGGTGCACTCGAGATACCCCGCTTCGGTCATCGAATCGCCGAACATTTCCGCTGGATTCAACCACTCGAGGGAGAACGGGACGCGGCGCGCTTCGTAGCTGCCGAAGCCTCCGTCGCTGCCTTGCGCGCGCAGGATGAACTCGGCCGCCATCCGGACCTCGTCGTCGCTCGGACCGCGACCGACGCCCGCGTCGAGCCGCGCGAGCATCGCCTCCGCCGTGCAGTCGCTCACCGGCCACCCGTGCCAACCCCACGAGAAGGGATAGCCGCCACGCGGATCGACACGGTGATTCGCGGCGTATCCGGGGAACGACTCCTTGATTTGTTGCCGTGCGAGAAACTGGTCGGCTTTTTCGATGGCGAGATCCACTCGGCCGCCGGCGCCGGCGAGACACAGCGCTTGCGTGACGAAGCTCGTGTCCCAGATCGCCGAGCGGGCGCCGGTCACTCGCGCACCGTCGCGATCGTCTTCCCAGATCCAGCAATCGAACCGTGCGATGGCTTTCTCGACGTCGGGGTCACGCGGATCGTCGACCCACAGCGCGAGAATGTTCAGGAGCCCGCTCACCGGCGAAATCGAGGTGTGGCTCGATACGGCGAGCTCCCAGCGAATGGCGCGACGAAGCTCGGCCAAGAGCGGCGCGCGCGACTCCCGCGAGCGGAGCCGATCGACGACGCGGAGGACCTCGTAAGCGCCCTTCAGCGCCGGGCTCGGAGGCGCGAAGAGATCGCCCTTGCGGAGCCGATGGCGGCTGCCGGCGAAGTTCACCTGCTCGTACCCGGACGGATAGAGCTCGGCGCGAAGGGCCGTCGTGAGCGGCGTGACGTCCGCCTGGTAGCGCTCGGCGGAGAGCGTCGCCATCGCGAGGTAAATGAGGCGCGTGTGACAGTAGTAACGGCTCGGATGCACCGGCGAGAACGTGGGCGCCGCCCAGAGCTCCGGCGCGACCGGATTCACGCCATCCCACTCATAAAGCGACAACAATGCTAGCCAGAACTTGCCCCACGTCGGAATCGCCTCGACCGAGCCTTCGCGCGCGAAGAACTCCCGCGCGGGCGCGAGAAGCGGAGCATCGGCGGGCAAGCCGAGCAGACGAGCCGCGACGTACACGAGCGTCGTGACGAACAGCGACGGTTCACCGATTTCCGCGAGCCCGTAGAGGCCCGACGGGAGCCGCACGCGTTCGAAATGGAGCAAGAGCCGTCGCTTCCGAGTTTCGGAGAGCGGCACGCCCATGACGTGGAACGCGAGAACGTATTCGGCGGCGAGAAGCGCACACCACGAGCACTCCCCTTCCCACGACCCGTCTTCGTCCTGGAGCGCCAAGAGAGACCGGACCCCGAGCGACAACGCGCGCGCCGTCACGGCGGCGTCTTCCTGCTTTCGCGCGGCGCCGAGCGGCTCGGAAGCGGGGTCGTCGTCACCGTTCGAAAACGACGCGGGCTCGCCGTCGGCGACGCCGAGCTCCGTCTTCGGCCCCGCTTCGCGGAGATGGAGCGCGCCGGAGGCGAACCAATCTTTCACGGCGACGCCGAGATCGCGCGCGACGCCGAACGCGTCGCGATACTGCCCGGTCTCGATGCCGTGCCCGACGAGGCCCTTGGCGGCGATGCCGAGCACGCGCGCGAACGACGCCCCGAAGTGGAGCGGATTCGTATCGTCGCACCCGAGAAGGCCCATCGTGCGCCGTCGCTCCGCTTCGCTTCCGCGAAAGAGGGCGTAGACCGCACGGCGCATTGCTCGCGTCTCTTCGGTGTGGCCGGCGAAGATGTCGTACAGCGCGACGGCGAGCAGTTCCGGCACGCGCGTCGCGCGCGAACGCTCTCGGCGATAGTCGTCGAAGCTCGCCGCTCGCGCGAGGGCGACGGCGTCGCCGAGCCCGAGCGTCAATCCGACGGCGGTGAGCGGGTGGTGATGGCCGACCGCGTCGCCCACGAGCACGCAGCCCGGCTTGCCGTAGAAGCTGCGGTTTTTCGTCTGATTCGACGCCCACTCGATTTCGCCCACGGCGAGCGCGCGACGGAAGGGCTCGACCAGGGTCGCGGGAAGCGCCGGCGCGAAAGCGTCGAAGAGCGCGGCGCGGCGCTCGCCGTCGGTCGTGAACGAGAGCGGCACGTCGAGACAGACGCGCACGTCGCGCGGCGAAATCCGGTAAGCGAGGATCGGACCGGCCGCGCCCAGGCAAAGGTGTCCGTAGCCTTCGAAGGGCAGCTCCGCGTCGCGCAGGAGCACCCCGGCCATGCGCGAGTACGCCACCGCGTGGCCGCCCGCGCCGAGCGAACGTTGAACCACGCCGGTTCGTCCCGCAGCGCCGATGATCGTCCTGGCGCGAACGTGGTGTGCGGCGCCGCTCTTGGTCTTGTACTGGACGCGATCGTCGACGATTTCCGTCGCGCGCGCGTGCGCTTCGTAGTCGATCGCTCCGGTCGCGGCGACTTTCCGACGGAGCGCCGCGACGAGCCGTTGATGCGGCAAGCCGAACCCCGCGCGACCGCCTCCGTACGGCAGCACGATGCGCGGCGAGCCGTCGTCGGGGAACACGACGAACCCGTGCCCCGTCGAGTAATCGCTCGAACGAAAATCGACGCCGAGCGAATCGAGAACGTCGGCGGCCTCCGGATGGAGCCATTCACCGGCGAGCCGCTCGGACGCGCGCGGGTTCGCCTCGAGCACGAGCACGCGAGCACCGCGGTTCGCGAAAGCGAGCGCCGACGCGCACCCGACGGGGCCGCCGCCCACGACGACGACGTCGTAAAACCGCTCGGTCATCCGGCCACGAACCTCAAGGGGTCGCCGACGCCTGATCGCGATTGCCGTGCCGCTTCTGACCTTCGGCGCTCGCGAGATACTCGTCCCACTTTCGCACGGTGAGGTTCTGGAACGCGCCGATCGCCGGATTGAGCTCCATCATCGGCGCTTCGAAGTGGCGATCGTACGCGCGCTGCTCTTCTTCGACGGCAATGCCGTCCTCGCCGAGGAGTGGCCGGACGACGAACGCATTGCCGAGTTTCAGCATCGGCCGCAGCAAGCGCGGCGGAATCGCGACCGGCAAGAACGGCACCTTGAACGTCTTCGGGTCGTAATAGAAAAGGAAGAACGCCCGAGTCGTTCGGTTGTCGATCGGCAAGACGAAGCAGTGGTGCTTGATGCGATTGTCGGTGTTCGACCACTGAAACGGATACTCGTAACAGAGGTCCATCTTGTTCGTGTTCGTCTTCACGTGATCGACGACCAAGCTGTAGATGGGTCCCTGACCGATCTTCGCCTCGTACGACACGAACACCTTGTCGCCCTCGGGGCGGCAATCGGTGAGCTTGGCGTCCGAGAACGGCTGGTAACGCCGGTGCAAGTAGGCGTGCGTGAAGTCGCTCACGTTGTCGATGATGATCGAATGGTGGCTCTTCCACGTGAAGTCGATCGGCACGCACGGCCACGGCGACGGCCCTTCGAGCTCGGGGATCGTCGGGACGTCGCGGCCCTCCGAGCGTTCTTTGTCGCCGAAGAAGACCCAGACCAGGCCGTACCGCACCTTCACCGCGCGGGCTTGGATCCGGATCCGCGGCATGCCGTGGCCGAACAGCTCGTGCCCGATCCCGACGACCTTGCCGTCGCCGTCGTATTTCCAGCCGTGGTAGGCGCACACCAGGTTGCACCCGTCGACGTTGCCGATGCTGAGCCGCAGCTGGCGGTGCGCGCAGCGGTTCTCGACGGCGTGAAAATCGCCGTTCACGTCGCGATAGAGCGCGTACGACGCGTCCCAGAAGCGGATCTCGCGAACGCTGCCCGGCGCGAGCGCGTCGGCATATTCGACCGGGTACCAGTAATTCGGATCCAAGCCGGCGGAGCGGGCCTTTTGCCGGCGGTTCTTCGCTTCGCCGAAGGTCGGAGGCTTGCGCTCACCTCCCGGCTCGTTCGGAGCTCTCGCCCCGTTTTCGGATCCGGAACCCACAAGAAAGAGCTCTCGTAGTTTCATGGTCGACTCGTTTCTGAGATGGCGGACGGCTCTAGGGAGACGGGCCGTCCGCGGAGAACGTGGACGCCGCACGCGGTTTCGACGGCTGGGGGCGTTTCGGGTTTGCAATCTTGCCCCGCGCGCAAAACCAGTCGTAAGCGTCTTGCACTGCCGCGAGCACGGTCGTCGGTTGATAGCCGAGCTCGCGCTTCGCCTTTTCGATGTTGGCTCGCCGCTCGAGCCCGAGGATGTGAATGGCCGCAGGCGTCAATCGATGTCGCTCGGGCGGGACGAAGCGAGTCACGAACGGATCGATCGCCTGAGCAATGGCGGACATCATGGGACGCGGAAGGCGAATCGGCGGCCGCTTGCGACCCGTCACCGTTTCGAACATCCCCATGAGCTCGTCCATCGTGCGGTACTCGCTCGCGAAGATGTACCGTTCGCCGCTCCGGCCCTTGTTCATGGTGAGCACGTGCCCCTCGGCAATGTCACGGGCGGCGACGAAGGGAAACCCTCCGGGGACGTACGCCGCGATCCGGCCCTCCGAGAACGCGCAGAGGACGCCGCCGAGTCGCGACGGCACGAAGTCGTTCGGGCCGACGATGCCACACGACACCGCGACGCGCACGTCGAGGCCGCGCGCCGCCGCTTGCCAGCATTGCTGTTCGGCGGCGGCCTTCGACGTCGAATACGGCGTCGGAGAATGAAACGGATCGAACGGCATTTCCTCGTCGGAAGCCTGAGTCGGATCTCTCGGATCGTAACCGACCGCGCTAAACGATCCGGTGACGACCACGCGGTCGACGCGATGCTCGAGCGCGGCGTCGAGGACGTATTTGGTCCCCATCACGTTGGTATCGAAGATGGCCTGCCGATGCTCGGGGCTCCCGGTGACCGTCGAGACGATCGCGCCGGTGTGAAACACGCGAGTGGTGTCACGCACGGCCCTGGCGACCGCGACGGGATCACGGAGGTCGCCGACGAGACGTTCGACGTCGAGCCCATCGACGGCTTCGGTCGACGCGCCGGGCTGGAGCAGCACCCGGACGGCGTCCCCGTCCTTCAATAAGCGCCGAACCAGGTTTGCACCGAGGTGCCCTGTCGCACCGGTGACCAGCACCGTGCCGGTCACGGGCGTTCCTCGGCCGTCTTTTTCCGGCGCTCCGGGGCCCACCCCGAACGCTCTTGTCGACCTGCCGCGCCGGGTGCCGGCGCTACATCGGAAACGGTCGTCGTCGCTTCCGGCGGTGCCGCGGGGCGGGAAGGCCGGCCTGCGACGCCAACGCGCGCGCGATCGAAGACGTCCGAGAGCTGCAAGTCGCTTTCGACCTGGCTCGCGACGTTCATCGCGTCGCGAATTTCTTCGAAGACCTTGCCGACGAACGCGCGCGACACCGTCGGCGATTTCGTCGGCACGAGCGCGTCGTGCCCGAGCTCGATCTCCTGAAGCGTGCCGAGCGCGAGCGCGAGCGGACCGGCGCAGAACAGACGCACGTCGCGCCCCGCCGCGCTGAGCGGCCAGAGCAACGTGTACTCTTCCGCGGCCGCGAGGTGCTCGCGCGTTCGCTGTGCGAGCGCACGAAGCAAGGAGAGCCCTTGCGCGCGCTCGTCGCTCTCGAAGAGGCGCGAAAGATCCACGCCGTGTTCCTCCGCAGAGTCGGCGGGCAGAAAGCAATCGCCGCGCTCGGCGTCTTCGGCGACGTCCTTCAAGATGTTCACGAGCTGAAGCCCCGTGCCGAACCGCGTCGATCGCGCCACGAGCTCGCTCCGCCGCCCCGGCTCGACCGGGCATGCGAGCAAGAACAAGTCCGTCAGGAACGCGCCCACGGTTCCCGCCACGTAGTAGCAGTAGCGCTCCAGATCCTCGAGATCGCGGAGCCTGAGGCCGTTCTCGACGTCGGCGCGCCGCGAATACGCCCGCATGCCCGACGACATCTCGAGCACTCGTGGTTCGATCACGCGGCGTTGTCCGGCGGGCAGGGCCGCGAACGCACGAAACACCGCGCCGGCGGACTCGCACAATTCGCGGTCGGCATCCGCGCCGAGCTCTTCGGCCTGAGAGAGCGCTTCGAACGCGCACGGAGTCCGTGCGTGACCCGAGGCCGCCATCGTGAGCGCCGAATCGAACGCGGCGAAGAGCGCGCGGCGCGAAGCCGGGCTCAGCGCGCGATCGTCTTCCACCGTATCGACCGCGCGACACAGGAGGTACGCGATGCACACGGCATCACCGAGTTCGGGCGGAAGGCTCTGGATCGACAGAGCGAACGTCCGCGACACCCGAGGGAGCATTCGCGTGCAAAATTCGAGATCCTGAGGGTTCGCGTCGGGACGCCCCTCGATCTCGACCCGATCGGCTCTGCTGCACACGCTGTTCATCCGTCCCGCCTCAGGCACTATTCGATGCCCTGTACCGCGAAGTTTGCTCGGCTGGAAGGCCGTTCTAGCTTTCCGACGAACCGAGCATGTTCGGATTCAATCACGTACTCAAGCGTGTGCGGCAAGGTTTCTTCGTTGGGCGAAAATGAAATGGGAAAATGCAGGGAAGGCATTTTGCGCGCTTTTGTCGCGCTTTGCGGGCCGATTGCGCAGTAGCCTGCGCGCCCTGCGAAGCCAGCATCGCACCGATGCAAGAGACCACGACACCGGCACCATATCACGGCGCACTCGCGAACCGAGGGGCACGTGCCTTCGGCGGTCCATGGGGGGCGCTCGCCATGATGGTCTTCATGCCGGCCGTGAGCGTGTATTTGTTCCTCTGCGTGCATGCGCGTGGCGGCGATCTGGCCGCCCCCTCCACGGCGCTCCTCGGTGAATTCCCCAAACCGACGTTGCGCGCCTGCGTTTACTTCACGACGTGGATCGTTTTTCAATTCGCGCTGCAGCTCGCGTTGCCGGGGAAGCGGCGGGTTGGTTTGCCCCAACCCGATGGGCGACGACTCGAGTACGTGCTCAACGGGCTGCCGTCGCTCGGCCTGTCGCTCGGCGCCCTCGGGCTCGTCTTTTTTACGGGCGTGGTGCCGCTATCGGCGATCTGGGACGAGCTCGGTCCGCTCCTGACGCTTTCAGTCGCATTCACCCTCGCGCTGTCGGCGTTCCTCTACTTCTACGGACGCCGCTCGCCGTACGCGGAGTCGAGGACCGGCGACCCCGTCCACGATTTTTTCCTCGGAACGGCGTTGAACCCGCGCATCGGCGCCTTCGATCTGAAGTTCTTCTTCGAGTCGAAGATCGGGATGACCACGTGGATCGCCGTCACGCTGTCGATGCTCGCCGCACAGATCGATCGGCACGGCACCGTGGGCGCGTCGATGGCGCTCGTCTGCGCGTTCCAGCTCCTCTACGTGGTCGACTTCTACGTCTTCGAAGACGCCATGTTGTCGACGTGGGACATCAATCACGAAAACTTCGGCTACATGCTGGCGTTCGGTTTCCTGGTGTGGATGCCGTTCAACTTCTCGCTACAAGCCGAGTACTTGGTCGACCACGACCCCGCGCTCTCGCCGCTCGCGCTCGTGCTGCTCACGCTACTCAATCTCGGCGGCTACGTCGTGTTTCGAAGCTCGAACCTGCAGAAGCATCGCTTCCGCACCGATCCGCAGGCGCTCATCTGGGGCAAGAAGCCCGAATTCATCGCGACCGCGCGAGGGCCGAAGCTCCTCGTCTCGGGCTTCTGGGGTCTCTCGCGGCACGCGAACTACCTCGGCGATTTCGTCATGGCGAGTGCGTGGTGCCTGACCACCGGCTTCTCGCACCTCGTACCCTACTTCTACGTGCTCTACTTCGCGCCGCTGCTCGTTCATCGTGAGCGCCGCGACCACGAAGCGTGTCAGGAAAAATACGGCGCCGACTGGGACGAATACTGTCGCCGCGTGCCGTATCGCATCGTGCCCCGTCTCTATTGAATCGAAGATCGAGGAATTATGGAGGACCGAACCACGCGGGTTTTGAACCGGCTCGACCAGCTCTACACGAAGTCGAGCGGCGTCCTGAACCGGACCTTACGCAACATTCGCCCGCCGATTCAGGGCGCGCCGATCCCGGAGCTCGGCGGCGCGCTCCCCGTGCTCGGACACTCGATCGAGTTCGTGCGCTCGACCGTCGATCTGCTCGCGCGGGCCGAACGCGAGCTCGGCGAAGTCGCCGCGTTCCACGTCGCCGGCCGAAAAATGGTCGCGCTCTTCGGACCCGAAGCGCATGCAGCCGTCTTCCGCGCGCCGGACATCCTCCTCGATCCTTCCGAAGCGTACGCGATCATGACGCCGGTCTTCGGCGAGGGAATGGTCTACGACGCGACGCCCGAGAAGATGAACGAGCAGTTCAAGATGCTGCTCCCGGCACTCAAAGACGCGCGCATGCGCACCTACGGCGAGCGCGTCGTCGCCGAAGTGGAAGAGAGCATCGCCTCCTGGGGCGACTCCGGCGAAGTCGATCTGGTGACGTACTTCCGCACCCTGACCAACTACACGTCGAGCCATTGCCTCATCGGCAAGGAGTTCCGCGAGTCGATGACCGGGGAGTTCGCGAGCGTCTATCACGACCTCGAACGCGGCGTCACACCCCTCGCCTACATCCACGCGCACCTCCCGATCCCGTCGTTTCGGCGCCGCGATCGCGCGAGGGTTCGATTGGTGCAGATGATTGGCACCATCATCGGCGATCGCCGTCGTTCTGGACGGCGCGGCGAGGATTTCTTGCAGACGTTGATGGACGCCGCGTATTCGGACGGCAGCACGCTGAGCGAGTCCGAAATCACCGGGATGCTCCTGGCGGCCATGTTCGCGGGACACCACACGAGCTCGGTGACGAGCGCCTGGACGCTCATCGAGCTCGCGCAACACCCGGAATATCTCGCGCGCGTGATGGACGAGCTCGAGCGCGTCTACGCGAACGGGCGCGAGGTCGACTATGCGTCGCTCCGCGACATTCCGGTCACCGAGCACGCGGTGAAGGAAGCGCTGCGCATGCATCCGCCGCTCTTCATGCTGGTGCGCGTCGCGAAGAGCGATTTTTCGTTCAAGGGGTACGTCTTCCCGAAAGGGTCGTGGCTCGTCGTTTCGCCGACCGTCGCGCACCGGATCGGTTCGGTGTTCGCCGACCCGAATCGCTTCGACCCCGACCGGTTCGCCCCGCCTCGAGAGGAAGACAAGCGCGACTTCGCGTACATCCCGTTCGGCGGCGGCCATCATCGCTGCCTCGGCAGCGCGTTCGCACTCCTTCAGATCAAGGCGATCCTCGCGGTGCTCCTCCGTCGCTACGAGTTCGACCTCGGTTCGGACCCGATTCGCCCCGACTTTCACGGTCTCGTCATCGGACCCGCCGAACCGTGCCGCGTGCGCTATCGGCGCCGGGTTCGCGCGTCCACGCACGCGGCCGCGGCTCCCACGAATGGCGCGTCGAAGAGCCGTCACGCAGCCGGGCTCGCGACGATGACCGCTCCGCGCCGCGTCGTCGTCGACACCGACCTCTGTCAGGGCCACGCCGTCTGCATCAACGAAGCACCCGACGTCTTCACCATCGGCGACGACGGCAAGGTGTCGCTCATTACCGACGATCCCGCGCCGTCATCGATCGAAGGCGTCGAGCAAGCGATCACGCATTGCCCGACCGGCGCCATCCGATTGGCCCCGGGCGACTAGTGTCCCGACGCGGGGACCGGGACTTGGTTTCTGGGGGACCGTGTCCCCCGCGGCTCGCTTCGCGACCGCTCCCCCTGCCGCTACGCGGGCTCGCTTCGCGAGCATCGGGCAGCGCGCTCCGGTTGTTTTGAGCGAAGCGACGCGTCCCCCAGGAACCATCTCACGACGGCACCGTCCGCGCGCACGCCAACCCTACTGACAGGTGGTGCTGCCGTCGCTCGCGGCGACGCACATGGTGCCGCTCGGGCAGACGACTCGCGCACACGGATCGGGTCCTTGCGCCTCGCACGCGCACACCGCCGGGTCGCTGTTGAACGTGTCGCCCTTCTGGCAGGGCTCCACCGAGGTGCACTGGCACTGCTTGGAGACGCAGACGCCGCTGCCGGGGCACACGGTGCCGCCCGACGCACAATCCGTAGGCGGCGGAGGCGGCGGAGGTGACCCCGCGCACGCGCCCTTGTGCTCCATCACGGTGCCGGCCTCTGCCGCGTCGCAGAGATTCGTGTACGTCGTGCCATCGCAGCCGCAAACCGGATCGGAGATCGGCGGACAGGCGTGCGGTCGCGGAAAACAGAACCCGATCTTCTTCGGACCGGGGCAGCCCTTCGACATGAAGGGGATGCACACCTCGTGGTCGCGACATTCCAGGCCGAACCCGCCACAGAGGTGGGGGAAGAACCAGAGATCTTGTTGCGACTGCCCGGTCGGGGCCGACGCCGTCGATTCCGCGGGATCTGCCGGCGCCCCGGAGCCGCAGCCGGAAATAGCGCCAGTGAGGAGTACCCCGAGGAGCGACAGCCCTCCTGCGATCGTCACCCGACTCATAGTGCTCTTCGACATGGTGCCTCCGTGATCCGCGTGCGGACGAGAACTCCAATATTGAGAATCGCTGGAACGTTTCATCGAGTCAAGGACACGTCGAGATAATCTTGAAACATGTTCCGCTACCACTCCGCTACGAACGCGCAGCGTCTTACTGCGCGCGTCACGAAATCACGAAACGGCTTATTTCTCGCTGAAACGCTCGACGCGTGATGTCACCCACACGAGGCTCGAACGTAAGACTTCGTCATCCATCCACGCGCTCCCCGACATGCACTCACACACGCGCCTCGGCGTGTGATTCGCTCCGATTTTTCGCCGTGCAATGAAATCCAAACGGCGTCGCTGGATTGCAACGCGGGCGTCGACGGCTACCTCCGAGAGACACCGCTGAGAGGCATGACAAATGGAGTGGTCGCATGCGTCGCCTTCGAGACGCCACGTCGCCTTTGAGACGCCACGTCGCTCTCGAGACGCCACGTCGCTCTGGCGATGCACGAAGCCCAGCGGAAACACGGCCGCCGCGGCCAACCGATCGGCAGCTACAGCGGTTCCCGCTCGGTTGACGGCCGCAGGTTTTTGCCCTCGGCGAACGAGAGGCAAAATCGCTCCCGATTCGGCCTTTCTGCCGCGGAGGGGGCCGTTTTTCCAGCGCGGCGACACCCATTCGGTATCACGCGTGTGCCTACTTGCCGATCGCGCGAGCTGTGCAAAGTGCCCTGAAGAAGTCGTCGCCCCGTTCCCACTTGCCCGCGAGAGAAGCCCATGCACGGTTCACTCGGCCCCCAAACCCTCGTTGCGATCTTCCGCCTCGCCGTCGACTCCATCGTCGATTCGGCGCGCCACGCGCTCGGAATGAGCCAATTGGACGATGTCATCGCGGCGGCCCCGCCCGCCCGGCATCGTCACTTACGGCTCGTGACGACCGCGCCTCACTGACTGTCCATTTCGGTCCTCAAAAAGATGGCGCCGTCGGTGACAACGCGTTCTCCGGGGACGAGCCCGGAGAGCACCCGCACCCTGCCGTCCGTTTCGGGTCCCACGTTCACCACGCGGGCCTTGTAGACGCCACCCCCGACGTCGACGAGGACGCGCGAGTGTTCACTGTCGGAGAGCACCGCCTTCGATGAAATGGCGATCACCGGCGCGCCGACCACGCCGGAGAGGTCGACGCGCGCGAACATCTCCGGTTTCAGGCGTCCGTCCAGATTCGGGACGATGCAGCGTACTTTCACGGTACGGCTTCCCGGATCCACCTCGTCACCGATGTGCGCGATTTTTCCCGAAAACTCGTCGTCGGGGAACGCGGGCACGTGAACTTCGACCGACATGCCTTGCTGCACGAGCTTCAGATCCTGCTCGTATAAGTCGGCGAGAACCCAAACCGTGCTGAGGTCGGTGATGGTGAGGAGCGGAGCAGCACCGTCCGCGCGCACCTCCTGACCGACCAAGACGTTGCGTTCGACGACCGTGCCGACGACCTGAGACCGAAGCGACACGAGGACGGCGGGATCGCTCGCCGAAATGCCGAGCGCACGGAGCTGCGCGGCCGTGCTGCCGACGTCGGACTTCGCCTTGCGGTAGTCGGCTTCGACCACCGCGACCTCCTTCTCGGAGATCGCGCCGTCTTCTTGGAGCTTGTGTGCGCGATCGAGCTCCTTTTGAGCGACGGAGAGGTCTTGCTGCGCCTTCTGGGCGTTCGACTGGAGCTCGCCGACGTGAGCGGAGCTCAGCTCGACCAGAGATTGCGACACCTTCACCTGATCGCCCGGGCGCACGAGCACCTTCGTCACGCGGCCGTCGATCGGTGACGCGAGCCGCTGCGTGTGATCCTCGTCGAACGCGACGATGCCGGTGAGTCGAGCGCTCGGGCCGCCCTGGCTCTCGGCGACCGTCTCGACCTTGATGAAGTTGAGCTGGGGACTCCGCGTGTCGAACTGGAGCGAATCCGCGGACGTCGCCGGCGCCGCCTGCGCATCGGCGGTCTCGGTTTGCTTGCATGCCGGCGCGAGGAGCGCGAATGCGAGGAGGTAGGGCGAGAACTTCACTTCGGCGATCCGCCAACGGCGTGATAGAGGTCGATGATCGATTGTCTGTAATCGTGCTGTGCGCGCAAGTAGCTTCCTCGCGTTTCGATGTAGGTGCGTCGCGCCTCGAGCAACTCGAGCAGCGATATGGCGCCGGCGCGATACGATTTCTCCGCGACCGTGAGCGCGAGGTCGGCCCGCGCGAGCATGCCTCCGCTCTCGTATACCGAAATGAGCGCCTTCGCCCGGTCGACGCGGTGAGCCGCCTCGCTCACCTCGTGCCTCACCATGAGCTCGATGCGCGCCGCGTCGTTCTCCGCACGGCGGCGATCGAGCTCGGCTCGCCCGATCCCCGCCTGGTTGCGATCGAAGAACGGGAGCGCCGTGGACACCGAGAAGCCGAGGGTGTTCGGATTGTCTCCGGACACCTGGAACGCGCTGTGCGAGTAGCTCACCCCGAGCGAAATGTCCGGATACGCTTCTCGGCGGGCGGAGCCGAGTGTGGCCTCTGCGACCCGGGCCGCCGCGCGGGTCGCCAGTAGATCCGGGCGGCGCTCGAACGCGTCCGACGTCAGCGCCGGTACGGACACGACGAAGTCGCGCGGCAAGGGGAACGTCGCCGAGTACGGCAGATCGGTTCCGATCCCGATCAGAGCCGCCAGTTTTTCCTTCGCGAGCTCGAACTCGAGCACGGCATCGATGACGTCGTTCTCGTATTTGAGCCCCTCGAGCTCGATCTTCCGCAGCTCGGCGTCGGAGATCTCCCCGGCCGAGAAGCGCGCGCGGGAAAGCCGCACCGTTTCGGCGTAACGATCGCGGGTCTCGAGGCTGAGATCGCGTTCCGATTGCTCGCGCACCACGTCGGCGAACGCGGACCTCACGTCGTAGACGATCTCGCGAATCGCGTCCTCGACCTCGTAGCGACGGTAACGGATCGCCTCGTCGGCGGCGCGAATGCGGCCGCTTCGCTTCGCCCAGATGTCGATCACTTCGCTCACGCCGACCGTGTGCTCCGGCTCCGAGAAGAATCCGGGATGCTCGGGCGAGTTTGCGTAGCTTCCGCGTCCGAGCACCAGGTTCTGAATGCTGTAGGATAGCGTGGGATTCCAGTAGACGCCCGCGGCGACTCGATCGAGCTCCGCGGCTTGGATGTCGAGCTTCGCCGCGATCACGTCGCGATTGCGCTGGAGTGCGATCGCCACCGCGTCGTCCATCGTCAGCGCGGGGAGCTTGGGCTCGACCGGCGGAACGTAGGTCAACGGCGTCGCGAGCGACGCTGTCGGTGGCCCGAGGAGTTGCCCGGCGCCGAATGACGCCGAGGAAGACGGCGCGGGGCTGGCGGGCGGCACCGCAGGCTGCGTCGAAGTCTGCCTCGAGACGCGCGGTGCATTCACGGGGGGCGCCGCGACGGCGAACCCCGCCGCGGTCACCGCCACGAAGGCGACATTTACGCCGAGCGACACGATGGGACGTCTCATGCTCGCACTCCTTTTTTACCGTTCCGGCCGCTACCGAACCACGAGTCGAACAGCTCGTACAAGGTCGGCAGGAGCAACATGGTGAGCAGGGTCGACGACACGAGGCCGCCGATGATGACGATGGCGAACGGCCGCTGAGTGTCGGACCCGATCGCGTGCGACATGGCCGCCGGCAAGAGGCCGAGCGACGCCAGCAGCGCCGTCATCAGCACCGGTCGGAGCCGTTGCGACACCGCCTCGAGGATTGCGTCCTTGGCCTCTCCACCGTGCTTGTCGCGCGCTTGCCGGATGTAAGTGATGAGGAGCACGCCATCCATCGTCGCGACGCCGAACAAGGTGATGAAGCCGACCGCGGCGGAGACCGACAGACCGGTGTGAGTCAGGTAGAGCGCGAATACGCCGCCGACGGTGGCGAACGGCACGTCGAGAAGCACGACGACCGCCGGTAGGATGGCGCCGAACGTGAAATAGAGCAGGAGAAGGATCACGCCTACCGAGATCGGCACGATGATCTCGAGCCGCCGCATGGCGCGCCGCTGATTTTCGAACTCGCCGCCCCAAGTGAGGAAGTACCCCTCCGGTAGCTTCACCTCGCGCTGGACCCGCGCCTGCGCCTCGTTGACGAAGGAGCCCATGTCGCGACCTTCGATGTTGCACTTCAGGGCGAGGAACCGACCGCCTTGTTCGCGATTGATCTGCGTTCGTCCGAAGTCGATGTGCACGTCCGCGAGCGACGAGAGCGGGAGCCGCACGTTGCCCGCCGGCACCTCCAGCCGCTGAAGCGCGAACACGTCACCTTCGAGCGGGCTCGGCAGCTTCACGCGAACGCCCACCTTCCGCTCGCCCTCCCACATGGACGTCGCGAGCTTGCCGCCGTACGCGCTCTCGATGCTGTCCTCGACGTCGCGGACGGGAACGCCGTATCGCGCGGACGCGTCGCGGTCGATGTCGGCGACGATGTGCTGAGCCTTACCGGCGCGGTACACCTCGACGTCGCGCGAACCCCGGGTCTGATCGAGGATCCGCCGGACCTCTTCGAGCTTGGTCTGCATCAGCGAGAGATCGTCGCCGTAGATCTTCACGACGATCTGACCGCGAATGCCGGAGATCGATTCTTCGACGCGATCTTTGATCGGCTGGCTGAAGTTGTAGAGGACGCCGGGGCGCTTGGTGAGCTCGGCGCGCATGGCATCGACGACCGCCTCTTTCTTGCGCCCGGTGTGCCAGTCCTTCTCCGGCTTCATCATGACGAAGGTCTCGGCCTGATTCGGCGCTTCGTCGTCGGTGCCGTCTTCGGGGTGCCCCTGCTCGGTGAGCACGTCGCGCACCTCGGGGAATTTGAGCAGCGCAAGGCGCGTCTGTCGGAGTATTTCGGAACCCCGCTCCATCGACACCGAGCTCGGCATGGTCACCGTGACGTGGATGTCGCCCTCGTTCATCTGCGGCAAGAACTCGGTGCCGAGACGGGGGATGAGGATCATCGCGACGCCCAGAAACATGAGACCGATGAGGTTGGTGATGAGCGGCGATTTCAGCGCGAGTCGAAGAGACGCGAGATAGCGCTTCCTCAAGAAGATCAGGAACGCCGGCTCGACCTCCTTCACGTTCCCCTTGCGGAGCATGATCGCCGTGAGGGCGGGAACCGCGGTCAACGTGAAGAAGAGCGCTCCGACCAGGGCGAACGCATAGGTCAGCGCGACGGGGCGAAAGATGCGACCCTCGACGCGCTCGAGCGTGAAGATCGGGATCATCGCCGCGACGATGATCGACAGTGAAAACAGGATCGGGCGAACGACTTCCATCGCCGCGCGCGACACGAGGCTCGGCACCCGTTCGGGCACCGGACGCTCCTCGGCCATGTGCCGGTACACGTTCTCGACGAGGATGACCGCCCCATCGAGAAGGATCCCGAAGTCGACCGTGCCCATCGACAGGAGATTCGCAGGCACGCCGACGTAGTAGAGGCCGATGAAGGCGGCGCAGAGCGCGAGCGGCATGGTCATCGCGACGATGAACGAACCCGCGAACGCTCTCAGGAAGAGCCACAAGACGAGGCTCACGAGGCCGGCGCCCTCGAGCATGTTCTCGCCGACCGTCTTCAACGTCGTGTCGACGAGCTGCGTCCGATCGTAGAAAGGGACGATCTTCATGCCCTTGGGCAAGACTTGGGCGTTGATGCGATCGACCTCGGCGTGGACGTCGTCGAGGACGTCCTTCGGATTTTCGCCACGGCGAAGGAGGATCGTGCCCTCGACCGAGTCCATGTGCGCGCCGCGCGCGACGGCGCCGCGGCGAGGCGTGAAGCCCTCGACGACCTTGGCTACGTTGCGGACGAGCACCGGGTTGCCCGTTTGCACGGCGATCACCGTTCTCTCGATGTCCGTCGGGCTCTGAAGATAGCCCCGGCCGCGCACGACGAACTCACTCTCGCCGTAAGGGACGTATCCGCCCGAAGTAGCGCCGTTCGACGCGTCGACCGCGTCGACGAGATCCTTCAGCGAAAGGCCGGTCGCGCGGAGCTTCGCGGGGTCGGCGAGGACGTGATACTCCTTCTGAAACCCGCCGAAGTTGACGACGTCGGCGACGCCCGCGACGCGCTTCAGGTACTTCGAGACGACCCAGTCTTGCCAGCTCCGGAGCTCGCTCGGCGAGTGGTGATCGCTTTCGAGCGTGTATTGATAAATCTGACCAACCGGGGTGTCGTTTGGACCGAGTGACGGCGTCACGCCGTCGGGCACCTCGGCGTCCGGAAGCCGCTCGGCGATCTGCTGTCGCGCGAAATAGATGTCGACGCCGTCCTCGAAAGTGACGATCACCTGCGACAAACCGAACGACGTGATCGAGCGCTGGATCATGGCGTGCGGAACGCCGACCAGGGCGCGCTCGACCGGGATGGTGACCTGCTTTTCCACCTCCTCCGCGGCCTGACCCGGGAACAGGCTGATCACCATCACCTGGACGTTGGTGACGTCCGGAAACGCTTCGACCTTCAGGCGCAGCAGAGTCCGAACGCCGAACAGGGCGAACGCGACGGTAAGGACAACCGTTGCGATCCGCCGATTGACGGCGAGGACAATGAGTCGGTCGAGCATTCGTTCCGGATCGCGAGCCCTGCGCACCCTTATTCGGTAAAGGCGTAAAAGAACAAATAAATATTCACTTTACGCGCTCGACCGAGAACCCCTCCGGGGCCGGATTCGTGAACCCTTCGAAGGCGTTCCGAATTCCGGACGCGCTCCGAGAACCGGCGTTGCCATCGCATCCCGGGCAACCCGTATGAACCTCCGGTTTACCGGAAATATGAAGATATATTCACGAAAACTAAGCCGGGCGTCGGCGTCGCAGACGGAGGACGAATCGAGCCCCGGGAGGACCGAACCCGCTGTCGAACTCGACGGTGCCGCCGAACCGGTTCGCGATCTGCCGGGCGATGGAGAGCCCGAGGCCCGCGCCCTGGTCGATCTCCCCGCGCTCGCGAGCGCCGCGAAAGAACGGTTCGAAAATGTGCGCGCGATCGGCGGCCGGGACGCCGGGCCCGACGTCTTCGACCGCGATGGCGACGGTCTCGTCGGTCGAAGCGACGCGAACCGCGACTTCGGCATCGACGTCGCTGTGCAGAACGGCGTTGTCCACGAGATTCCGGAGCGCACGCGACAGCTCGCGTCGCGCGCCGACGACCCGCGTCGCGGCTCCGTTCGCGGTGGCCGGAGTCAGCACGCGGACGCCACGCGCGCTCGCCGAGCCTTTCGCGGCGCGGAGGGCGTCATCGACGATTTCCACGACCGTGCAATCGTGATCGTCGGGGGACAGCACTTCCGCGCGCACCAGGACGAGCAGGCTTTCGGCAAGCGCGACCAGCGATTCGACGTCGCCCAACGCTTGGGAGATGGTCGTTTCATGCTCCTCGGCCGTGCGGGGTCGTCTGAGCGCAAGCTGCAGCTCGCCCCGCAGCGTCGCGAGTGGAGACATGAGCTCGTGCGCGGCGTGCGAAATGAAGGTGCGTTGCGCCGCGACGAGCGCAGCGAGCTGCTCGATCATGTGGTCGAGATCGGCGGCGAGCGAACGCGTCTCGCTGCTTCCGCGGACGTTTCCACCGACGCGCGCACCGAGGTTACCGCTCGCGACGTCGCGGGCGGCCTTGGCGATCTCCTGAACGTCGCTCGCGAGTCTCCGGCCGAGCCACGTCGCGACGAGCGACGTGAGCGCCGTCGCGGCGACGAGCAGGATCGCGAGCACCCGTGCGAGGAACGCGACGTCGGCGTCGACTTCCTTGCGCGAAGCGGCGAAGAGCAAGGAGTAGCCGTCGAGGCGCATCGGGACGATCACGCCGCGCAGCGAGTGGTTCGCGACGGCGAGGTTCACGCGCAGGCCGTCGGCGGGCACGCCGCGCAGCCCGAGCCCGAGCGCGGCGGCGCTGGGCGCACCGTCGTAGAAGCTCGGCGTTTGCGCGAGCGTGTCGCCGAGCGGGCCGTAGACCGCCGCGTATTCGGTCATCGGCGCGTAGTGTTCGGGGACGCGTGCGGCGCGTGCTTCGAGCACTGGGTGCGCCGGATCGTCCATGTCGGCGAGGCCCGCCGCCAAGCGAGCTTGCGCGAGCAAGGCGCGATCCAGATCCGACGTTTCGTCGCGTTGAACCAGGATGAGCGTCACACCGGACGCGAGAGCCAGGGTCACCATGGTGACCGTGGTCACGGCCAGGGTAACGCGGCTGCGGAGCTTCACGGCGGCGACAGACGATAACCCGCGCCGCGCACCGTTTCGATCATCTTGCCGTGCGGGCCGAGCTTGTCGCGAAGGTTCTTCACGTGGGCTTCGACGACGTTCGACCCGGGATCGAACGTCGTTTCCCAGACCTTGGCGAGCAGCTCGGTTCGCGGGACCACGCGGCCTGCGCCGCGAGCCAGGTAGGCGAGGATCGAGAATTCGCGCGGGGTGAGCGTCAGCGGGGCGCCGGCCAGCGTGGCGCGGCGGTTCAGCCGATCGATGCACAGCGGGCCGACCACCAGGCCTTGGCCGCCGGCGTCTCGGCGCGCTCGCGCTCGGACGCGCGCCAGAAATTCGCCGAGGTCGAACGGCTTGACGATGTAGTCGTCGGCGCCCGCGTCGAGGCCCGCGATGCGCTCCGGTACTTCCCCGCGCGCGGTGAGCATCATCACCGGTGCCGAGTAACCCCGCGAGCGAAGGGTTCGACAAACGGTGAGCCCGTCCACGTCGGGCAGCATCCAATCGAGAACGATGACGTCGTACCCGATCGCTTCCGCCTGCCGGAGCGCGCTCGTCCCGTCGGTGACGAGATCGGTGACGTATCCTTCTTCTTCGAGCGCGCGCTTGAGGAACGCGCCGAGCCTCTTGTTGTCTTCGACGACCAGCATCTTCATGGCGACGTTCGAATCGTTTAGCAGATCGCCGCGGTAGCGCCGGTGCGAGTCGAGGAAACCGCACAAAATCAGAGGCCGAGCTCCGGATCTCCCGCGTGCTCCAGTGCGTCTCGTGAGGAATTCCTCATGGATCGCGGCCCGCGACCTCGCGCGGACGTCTATTGTAGACGAGCCTTGGATCGAAACGCGGTCGGCGACACGCCGTTCCAGCGCTTGAACGCGCGATCGAAGGCGGTGACGTTCGAGAAACCGAGCAGGAAGGCGATCTCGCTGACGGCTTGTTCCGGCTCCTTCAAGTACTGCTCGGCGAGCCGCTTTCGGAGTTCTTCGACGATGGCGCTGAACGTCGCCCCCTCCGATTCGAGCCGGCGCCGCAGCGTGGCCACGCTCATGGCCAGATGCTTGGCCGTCAAGCTCATGCTCACCGTCCCGCGTCCGAGCTGACCGGCGACCTCTTCGCGCACGCGTCCCACCGTCCCTTCGCCGCCCTGGAGGCGTTCGAGGAGACGGCGCGCATGCAGCTCGAACGCCATCGCGATGCGCGGGTTGGCCTGACGCATCGGCGTGTAGAGCCGCGAGCGACGCATGACGATCGCGTTCTCGTGCGCTTCGAACCGGACCGGTGCCTCGAAGGCGCGGTCGTACTCGGCCGCGTACGACGGGCGCGGGTGCACGAGACGAACCTCGAGCGGCGGCTCGTACGACGCGGTGTTTTGTTTGGAGAACCAGAGCGAGGACGCGACCGAGAAGTCGTTTGCCGCCGGCGGCAGCCGGATCCCGTCTTTCACGGTGTACCGCCAGGTCGCGAACTCGTGCCCGACATCCAGCGAGATTTCCGCGGCGTCGTTCAGGAGGCGGAAATAGCGCGCCGAGCACTGGATGCATTCCTCGAGAGTCGCGCACGATCGCGCAGCGTATTCGAGCACGTAGAAATCGCCGGGCTCGAGCTGAGCCCCCGCGCGGAGACCGATCGTCGGATCTCCCATCTCCGCGATCGACTCGGTGAGGATCTGCATCGCGATGCGATGCGAGATGCGCGCATCGGGATCCGCGAAGTCCGCCGGGTCGACGCCCATCCGCTCGAGCACGCCGATGGCCGCCGGATCGCCACCTCGCAGCCGCACGAAGGGCCACAAGAAGCGAACGGAAAGCGAGACTTCTTTCTTCAACCGGGGCGAGGCCACTGACTCGTCGAGATTAGGTCATGCGATGACGAACCGTCATTCGAATCAAACGCGTTCGCGCGCGCAGAGAACGTGTTCGAAACTTTCACACCTGTGGGAAGCGATCACTCTCCATGGCGCGACACGGACGACGGCGTCGCGTCGCGATCGGACGCGGTGCACTTTCGACGTGACCGACTCACCGCGCCGTCGCTCCAGATCGAGCGGCTCGAGGTCCGGCAAGAGCGTCCAAAAAAGCACGTCGCACGAAAGGAAGAGTCAGCGAGCCGTCACACCGCCATTTTCCCACAGCACCACACCCCTCGGTGCGAGGCGTTCGTCGTCAACGAAAAACGAAAGCGCGGAAGGAAATGAGCGAACAGAACGACGCGTACATTGCGAGACGCTGCGGCTACGTCAGTGCTAGCTTCATGGCCGGAGTCGTCGTGCATTCACGGTCGCCCACGGACGCGACGCTATCAGTTCGCCTACTCTGGGCCTTCGCTCGGTTGATGGGCACCCCGGATTGGAGCACCAGCAAGTTGCTGGCTGCTGGAATCTCCGCGTCCGATTTTGCCGATCCCGACGCGCGCATCGGCCACGAAGCGGCGATGGGATTGCTCGAAAACGCCATCGTGGCGTCGAAGAACCCCGCGCTCGGGCTTCACGCCGCGGGCATCGCAGAGCCGGGTGACTTCGACGTGCTCGAATACGCGGCGCGAGGTTGCCCCAATCTCGGCCAGGCGTTCGCGTGCATGGCGAGATATTTCCGTCTGATGAACGAGGCCGCGGAGCTGGAGATCGCGACCGACGACGAGCGCGCGATCCTGTCGTACCGAGTCACGGACGGCGTGCGCCAGCCGCGAGCAGCGGTGGACTTCGCGATCGCGGCGCTCGTCTACTTTGCGCGGCGCAACACGGAGTTCGACGAGAAAGGGATGGAGGTCCGGTTCGTCCACCCCGAGCCGACCTACCTCGCCGAATACGATCGCGTCTTCCGGTGTCGCATCCGATTCGGCTCGACGGAGAACGCCGTCGTGATGCCGCGCGACCGTCTCGACACGCCGATGCGTCGCGCCGACGCCCGCATCACGCGCGCGTTCGAGCTACGCGCCGATCATCTCCTCGATCGGCTCAAGCAAGGCGATGGAACGGCGGGGCGCGTGCGCGATCTCGCGATCAAGCACCTCGGTTCCGGCCAGGTGACGATGGGCTGGACCGCGCGGCGCCTCGCGATGAGCGTACCGACTCTCCGCCGTCATCTCGAAGCCGAGGGCACGACGTTCAGCACCGTGGTCGTCGATGTCCGAAAGCGCATCGCGGCGAATCAGTTGAAGGCCGGCGCCTCGGTGACCGAGCTCGCGTTCGCTCTCGGGTTCTCCAGCGTGTCGGCGTTTCATCGCGCGTTCAAGCGCTGGACGGGCGTGAGCCCCGCGGAGTTTCGGCGCAGCACCGAGACCGAAACCAACGGCGCAAACGATCCGCACCGGAAACAAGCCTGAGCCCGGTTTCGAGAGTTCGCGAGCCGTGCGACTCAGAACCCGTACTGCACGGCGACTTCCGGACCCACCGAGACCAGGGCGTTGCCCGGACCGAACGCGAGGTTCAACCGCGCCGCGCCGGTGAACGCGATGCGCGGAGAGAACTGATAGCGCGCGCCTCCGCCTGCGCTCACGAAACCGGGACCGGTCGTCACCCAGACGTTCACGGGCTGGGTGCCGCGAATCCCCTGGAGAGCGACGTAGCTCGTGTCGCGCGCGTCGAACTTCGCGATGCCCCCGCCGACGAACACCAGCGGGGCAAAGCCAGGCCGAGAGAGCGCGTCGTGACCGAAGAGATACGTGCCGCGAATTTCCGCGTGGAGGTTCGTTCCGAACGCGTGACCATCGCTCGCGGCGGCGCTCCCTGGATAGCCGTTCGCGACGTAACCGACTCGCACGCCGACGAGCACGACCGGAGTGAGCGCGTAGTCGATGGCCACGAGCGCGCGAATGTCGCCGGCCTTCGCCCCACCGACGAGACTCCCCGAATTCCCGGGGATGAGCGCGGCGTTCTGCTTCGTGCCGCGCGCAGGAAAATCTTTGCCGTAAGGGTCCGTGCAGTAAATCCCCTGAGAGTTCTCCGGGACGTCGTTCCGCGCGAGCTGGCAGAGATCGCTCCCGCTCGGCAAGAAGTCGACGTCGACCGTGCCCGCCACGCCGACCCAGATCCGGGCGTACGGAAGTGGCGCATCGGAAGCGATCGAAGGTTCCTCTTTTTTCGGCGCCTCGGGGGTCGAATCGCTCGACGCGGCTTCCTGGTCGTCGTCCGCGCTCGTCGGTTTCGACGACTCGTCCGACTCCGACGCTCCGCCCTTCGCAGCGTTCCAGATCGACGCGAGCTTCGGATCGTCGTCGTGGTTGAAGGCGAGGTCGGGTGAAAGCGACCGGGCGTCCGCGTACGATTTCTTGGCCGCGTCTCCGTCGCCGTCTTCGAACTGCGCGGAGCCGAGCTCGCGCAAGATCGTCGCCTTGGTTTTGGGGTCACAAGCGTCGTCGCCGCACGACGCGAGGGCCGTCGAGAAATGCGCTCGCGCGGCGGCGTAGTCGCCGACGCCGTATTCGCCGAGGCCCTTGCGAAACGCGGCCTTCGCGGCGTGCTCGGACCCGGACGCCGCATCGGCTCCGCGCGCCGACGACAACGCCGCGCCCGCGACGAGAGCGACCTCGGTAACCCGGCGGAGTGAACGGATCCGGATCATTGAGTCGTCGGGGGCGCGGGGAACTTGGGATATCCGAATGCGGCCGCGCAAGCAGTCAGATTCGTCTGTCCGGCGAGCCACGACGTAATGCAGACGTCTTGGTCGTCGCCGGGCGTGATGAGGACGCCGCCCTTGTGCGACTCGAGCCCGCGGGCCTTTCGCACGAACGTGAGCCACTCCGGGTGTTCGCCGTGATCGACGACGACGGCGCTCATCACCGTCGGTTCGAGCCCGACGAGCGAGCGATACGTCGCCTGGTGTTCTTCCGGGGTCGTGGGTTTGCCGCCTTGATTGCGGCTGCAGATCGGGACGTCGACTTGCGACAGACGCAGCCCCTCGCAGCTGTAGATCTGAAGATTGCGCGCGCGCTGTCCGTGGCAGTCGAGCGTGCCGCAGCGCTCGCCGAGGTACGCGGCGACCGGTCCGAACGCGGCCTCCGAGCCGTTCGGCGCGGTGATGCCGATCCGCCCGTCGGCAGGCACGTCGGCGCAGGCTGCCGACAACAGCGCCGAGAGCGCCGAGAGGGCCGCAAATGCCATGGGGAAAGGGAGCCGTGTCATTGAGGTGGACTGATGAAAACGACGCCCGGTGACGTCTGGTTCGGCGGATCGGTGTGGCAATCGGCGCACGAGCCCGAGCGGCCGACGTGGGTTTGCATTTGCTCCTTCAGGTTGCCGAGCACGACGGTCACCTGAAAGGGGTAGACCGGAGTGAAGGTGTCGGGGGTCGTGTAGAAGTTACCGACTTGGTTCGAGAACAACGTGGCCCTCGTTCCGACCGCGTCCTCGATCTGGATCGCGGCGCCGGAAACGGCGACGCCTTGACGGCGCGCCGAATACACGGTGCCCGCGACGCTGAAATCGGGCGAGCCCGGACCCGAGCCACCGTGACACGTGAGACAAGGTTGTCCGGGTCGGTGGGTCGGCCCCGGGCGAACCCCGGGCGCTTCGCCGCCGAGCGCGTCGACCGCGTTGTCGTGGGTCGGGTCGGCGCACGACACCGAGCCGAGAGCGACGGCGAACGCGACGGCAAACGCGATGGACGCGCGAAGCCGCATCAGAATTGCCCCTCGAAGCCGAGCGAGCCGAGTACGGCGCCGCGCTGCTTCACGTACAGATCGTCGAGAAACGCGGTGTACATCTCGTCGCCGGTCAGCGTGAACGCCCACGCTTCCGGATTTTCTCGATGCCCGACGTACCATTTGACGCCGAGTCCGCCTTGCACGGTCCAGAGCGGACCGAGTTCCCGATCGCCGGTGCGATATTCGGGTAGATCCCAACCGAGCCCCGACACGTACGCCCGCTTCCAGAACACGACGCTCTTCTGGACGTGAAAACGGCCGTGAGGCCACAGCGCGAACCGACGTCCGAACTCGAACACCCACCGCAAGTCCGTCGAAGACGCGGCGAGGCCCCACGAGTCGTCGTAGAGGCGTTCTTCGAGCCGGAGCGTCGTCGACCCGATGCGGCGCGCGTAGCGCCCGGTGATCGCATAGCGACGGCGCGAGAGCGGAAGCTGCTCGAGCGGCCGTTCGAAGTTGCGGTTCTGATTCACCCAGTCGACCGACGCGCCCTTGGCCACCGTGGGTGCGACCTCCGGCGAAAACATCGGAACGTAGCGATACGGCTTCGATTGATCGCCGCTCTCGAGCACCACGTCCGCCGAGAGCGAGCCGAGCGAGGCGGGATCGATCACGAAATCTGCGCCGCCTTCGATCGAATTCCGGAGCAAATCCCTGGAAAATACGCTGAACGGCGTGCACCCGTCGTTCAGCCCACCGCACCTTCCGATCGTGTCGCGACTGAAACCGTAGCCGAGATACAAAGACCAATTCTTCTCGTCGAAGTCCTTGGTCAAGAGCGCGTGCCCGCCCCAGGAGAGATAATCGGGCTCGTTCGAGACCGAGCCGCCTATCTCGACACCGAAGTCGTGCGGTTTGTACGCGCCCGACAGGCTTCCGGCGTGACGGACCTCCTGCCAGCGGCGCGACGCAGTAGACACGATGTCCACCGACGCTGCGGAGACGACGTCGACGAGGTAGTTCGCGTGCAGCGACCCTCCGTTCACGTTTTCGACGCCGAGGGCGATCGACGGCGTGAACACCGTCACGTGATCGGTGTCGTCGTACGCCGCCATCTCGATGGCAGCGCTCTCGGTCGCGGTGTCCACGAGCGGGTTCGGATCCGACGGCGACCTCGACGAGGGTTTCTTTTGCGTGTCGGCGTGATCGGTCGACGGCCGATCCGGCGCTTCGGCATCCGATCCGGCCATTGCCGGAGCGGCGACGACGAGCGCCGAAAGCAGAAGGAGAAGCGGCCAAAGCGAGGATTGCTTTCGCTTCAGTTGCATCCGCAGCCGCTCTCGGAGAGCGAGCCCCCTCCTGTCGCTCCTTCGTGCACCGCGAGCACGTGCTGGGCCGCCGGCCCTTCGAGGTCCTGAGTCATCATCGGGCGCGCGAGCCTTCCGCGATCATACGCTGCGACGTGCGCGCACCCGGTGCACAGCGAGAAGAGCCCGACCGAGAATACGGGAACCCAGAACGTTCGCGCGGTCATCGAGGCTTCATCTCCTTGCTTAGTTGTTCAGCGCGCCGGCAGAAACCCATGCGGTGAGCGCGGCGTCGGCACCCTGATCGCTCGACGGACCGCCGGGAGGCATATCGCCGCCGTACCAGCTCAAGCACGACGACCCCAGGCTCGTCAGCGCGGGCGTCGGACCGCCGACGTAGCTCTGACCCGCGAGCCACGTGTACGACGCAGACGGCGTGGGCATGTCCGCGGCGTGGCAGCTCGGACAGTTCCCGATCGTGCCGAGCGCGAAATAGGCCTGGAACACGCCCGACCATGTCCCGGGAGCGCCGCCCCCCTCGCCCGGTGGTGGCGGCGGCTCGGAGAACGTCGCGTCCATGTTGGTGAAGCTGCCGTCAGTCGGCTCGAGCAACTCCGCTCGACCGCCGTAGGCACCCCCCAGCGGATCGGACGGTTTTTCGCAAGCTACGCTCGCCATGGAGGAGACCAGCACTGCAACGTACGCCGCGAGCGACGTCGGTTTCACGGCTTCTTTCCTTTGGTCGGCGAATGATGCCCCGAGTCGGCGTCGGCTCTATCCACTTCCGCGTCGGTCGGCGGCGCGGAAGAGTCCAAACTCGCGTCTTTTTGCGGTGGCTCGTGGCCGGCGTCGTGATGGCCCCCGTCGATGGGTGGAACGGCCGAATCGCCGACGCTCGCGTCGACGCTCGCGTCGTTCACCGGGGGCGTTCCCGCGTCGTGAACCCGCTTCGGCATCTTGTTTATCCACGCGACGATGGCGGCGACGTCCGCATGGTCGACGAGGCGCGTCGCGATGGGCGGCATTTGATTGCCCACCGGGTTGTCCGTGCCGCGATACGAAATGAGGTCCACGAGCAAGCTCGACCCCGCCTCTCCCGGAACGATGCGCGTGCGGCCCTTCCAGCTCGGATTGACGGCGAGCACGCCGAGCGTGGTCGTGAGGCTGTCGAAGGCGGCCGAAGAGCGTCCGTCGAGCAGGGTCGGGTCGAGCCGGAGACGCATCCCCGCCGCGTAACCGATCGCATTCTCGTTGGCGTTGTGACAGGTCGTGCCGCAATTGACGTGCAGCCACGCGAGCGGACCCGCGGCGGCTCCGGTTCCGTCATCGCCGATTTGCAGATGCGTGTTCGCCGGTTTCGGCGAAATGAGACCGCTCGACGCGAGCTCGTCGAGGGTGAGCCCGGTCGCGCCCGCGGTGCCGAGGCCCACCGCTTCGAACCCGAGGATGTAATCGCTCCGACCGCGATGGCACTGCTCGCACTCGCTGTACGTCGGGATGTGATACGTGCCGCCGTCGAGGGGAATGTCGCCACCCATTGACGTCGTGGCCGCGGTCTCGTCGTCGTTCCAGGCGTACGTCGCGTGAACCCAGTCGTTCGTGCCGATCTTCTGGAACAGACGCGTCTCGATCCGCTTGCCGAATTTACTAAACTGCTTCCAGACCTTCGTGCCGATCGGGAAGGTCCATTCGTTCGGATTGGAGTCGTCGATCGTCGTTCCCGGCGGGAGCGAGATGAACCGACTCTTCTCTGCGTTGTCGGCCCAGAGCGGTACGGCGGGCGCGTAGGCCCGCACCCCGCTCGCGACCGTTTTCGTCGCGAGGTCGGAGTACAGGCCCGTGCACTTCAGGTCGTTCGGCGGAACCGTCGCCCCCGCGCAGTCGTCGTGCGAATCGAACACGACGACGACGCGGCCGGCGTCGGGTCTGCTATCGGTGTCGAGCTTTCCGCCGCATGCAGAGACGAGAATCGGGAGCAACGCCAAGACGCTGCGGTTCATGGGTGGACACCTTCATAGACGAATCACTTCCCCGCGTCTTTGGCCGTCCCCGTCGTTCCACCGGAAGCTGCAGTCGTTCCACCGGAAGCTGCAGTCGTTCCGCCGGAAGCCGCGGTCGTGCCACCGGTGGCCGTGGCGGTCGTGCCGCCCGAGCCGGTCGTCCCGCCATTGCCGAACCCACCGGGCCGCATATTGAGGAGGCCGCCGAAGTCGACCGTGCCGCCTTGGGCCGAGGGCGTCAGCGAGCGTAGGTACGCGACCATCCCGCGCTGCTCGTCGGGGGTGCTGATGTCGTTCCACTTGTGGAAATAACTCCAGATGAACTGCGGCACGATCATCTGATCGAACACGCCGCCCGGCGGAATCACGCCCTTCGTGAAGACGCCCGCGAGGTCGGTGTCGCTGAAGCCGCCGGTCTGCTCCGGCGTATGCGCGACGTCCTTGTAGATGCCGCTCGTGGCCGTCGGTCCGTGGCAGTTGATGCAGCCTGGGGGCGCGGCCTTCGGATCGAGGAAGTTACCCGCGTCGGGGCCCTGCATGAAGAACGAGGGCGGCGGCATGCCGCCATCCGCGAACGGATTCGGAACCGGGTTCGAAAGATTGTAGCGCGTGTTGCCCGTCTCCCAATCCGACGGGGAAAACTGCGTGATCGTCAAGAGCGAAGACCCGCAGAGGCTGCCCGCGGTCGCGGTGATCGTCACGGTGCCAGCAGCCTTCGTCGTGAGCATCGCGCCGCCTTGAGCGACCGAGCTGTCCGGCGCGATATCCACCTTCGAGTCGTCCGACGAGGTCCACGTGACGCCGGCGCCACTCACGCCCGACACCACCGCCGGGATCTGGTATTTATGCACGCCGTCGTAACCGGAGTACATCGGGGTGAATAGAATCATGAGCGCCGAGCAGCCGGTGCTCGTACCGCCGCCACTTCCACTGACGATACCGCTGCCACCAGTACCCCCTCCGTTGTTACCGCCTCCGGAGTTGCTCGAGGAGCAGGCGAGCGTGCCCACGCCGAGGGCGCAGCTTCCGAGTCCAAAAGCGACCGAGCGAACGAATCGACGAGAAAATAATTTCATGACGTACCTTTCGAAGCCCTTCCAGTAGGGGGGAAACTACAGGAAAGGCCGACTCGATCCAGGCCAAATATTGCGTCCGCGAATTTCGCAACGGACCGAAAATACCGCTGAATCTGGTTACTCGGACGCCTCGGCTGGAGTTTTCCGCTCGGCAACCTGTCTGCTCGGTCAGCGCACGGTTCGAGCAGTTAGCTTGTAGCGACACGTTCCGTTTCGAGCCTGGCCGAGTGTGATCGATCGCCTCCGGCTTCGGGCTCCGCTGACCGCCCCCGCGCGGACGAACGACCGAGCACGCGGTGTTCGAGGTCGACGGATCCGGAGCGGACGAGGTCCAGCGTGTCCGCTCCGGATCGGTCGCTCTCCGGAGAAGCGGCAACGACGCGTGTCGTTCGTCGCGGCACGACACATTTCGATCCGTGTGCACTCGGACGCGATCGACGTCGTGATGTTCGTCACGCGTCGTGATCGACGCGAGCACGCGTTGGACGCGTTCGTCGTGACGTCGTCGTGGCGCTCGCGACGACTCGTGCACGCGGTCGTGACGTCGTCCATGCGCGCGCTTCCGATCGGTTCGGTTCGAACGGTTCGACTCGATCGCAGAGAGCAAGTCGGTCGTCGTCCTGCTCGGGCGACGAAGGCCTCGACACGGCGCCGTCTCCGCGAAGTGACATTGGCGTGGGCCGAAGCTGGCCCGTCCTGCGCCGCTGCATCCGACATCGACCTACAAGCATGACGCCCACGCACGTTCCGAATGGGAGAAACGCGGGTTCGAAGAAATGCTCGGTGCGGCCGACGAAAAGTCAGCGCTTTCCGATCGACGACGCCGATCCGCGCGTGCGCGCCGAACGCACTCGTACGAAACGTCTCCACTTGGGAACACCAGCGCGCAGAAAATCACCGAGCGCATGCGCCCGTCGTCTGACGCGAAGCGATGGCGAACGCGCGCCAATGACGTACTGTTGTGGTTCCGACGCGGAATGCCTGGGGCGGCGCGTCGCCGAAAGACCACTCCACGTTTCGAGGTTCTTCATGCGTCGTGTAACGGGTTCCTTATTCGCGTTTTGGATCGGAATGCACGTCCTCGGGTGCGGCAGCTCACAGGAGGGTGGCACGCGGGGCGGACAGGGTTCGGTCAATGGCGCGGGCGCGAGCGACGCGGGCGATACCGACGGCGCAGCGGCGAGCAGCGGCACCGGCGGCGGTTTTTCGACCGGCTCTGGCGGCGCAGGCGGCACGCTCGGAACGGGAGGCGCCGCGGCGAACGGCGGCAGCGCGAGTTCCGGAGGCGCTGCGACCGGGGGTCATGCGGGCGCCGGCGGAGTCAGCACGATCGACGGCGGCAACGCTTGCGTGTCGACGAAGGTACAAGCGACGAATGAGCCGCTCGATCTCTTCATCATGCAGGACCGCTCGGGGTCGATGAAGGATGCGACGAGCAGCGGCGACAGCAAGTGGACGGTCATCACCGACGCGATCGGCGCGTTCGTCGCCGACAAGGCATCGACGGGCATCGGCGCGGGCATCGCGTTCTTCGGCATTCCGACCGGAACCGGCGACGACTCGTCGTGCACCGTCGCCGATTATGCAAAACCGGTCGTGCCGATCGCGGCGCTCCCCGGCAACGCGGCCAAGATCACGACCGCCATCAGCGGCGAGAGCCCGAGCGGCAACACGCCGACCGAGCCGGCCCTGCAAGGCGCGCTGAACTACGCGAAGGCGTGGGCCAAAGCCCACCCCACCCACAAGGTGATCGTCGTGTTCGCGACCGACGGTCTCCCGAACGGATGCGGCAGCTCCGTCGCCGGCGCATCGACGATCGCGACGACGGGGCGAACGGCCGCCCCCGCCGTGAACACGTACGTGATCGGCGTCTTCGGCTCCAAAGATTGCCCGAACGGCCTCACCCAGCAGTGCACGGTGGTCGACAACACCAACGCGATCGCCAAGGGCGGCGGCACCGGCTCGGCGTTCATCGTCGACACCAGCGGCAATGCGGAGGCCCAGTTCCTCGCGGCGATGACCGCCATCCGCGCCGCAAACGACTTGGGTTGCCAATACGCGATCCCCAAGGCTCCTTCCGGCAAGACCCTCGATCTCACGGGCGCGACCGTCGAGTACACGCCATCGGGCAAGGCCGAGCGCAATCTGAAAAACGTCGCCTCCGCGGCGGCATGCAAGACCGCCGACGGTTGGTACTACGGGTCGAACAAGATCAATCTCTGCCCGACCACATGCACCAGCGTGAGCGCCGATGCGGGTGCGAAGATCGAGATCTTGCTCGCTTGTGAGGATAACCAGAACGGCTCCGGAGGCACCAGCGGCGCAGGCGGCAACGCGGGGTCGAGCGGCGCCGGCGGAACGGCGGGCGCCGGTGGAACGAGTGGCGCCGGCGGAACGGCGGGCGCGGGCGGCGCGGGTGCGTGTCTCCTCTCCGGTCAGTCGTGCGCGACGGACGGCGACTGCTGCCAGGGCTTCTGCCTCGGCGGCGTGTGCGGGACTATTCAGTAGCGGCAGAGTCGGGCGCGCCGCCGCTCCGATCGCGGTGGGCGCGCACCTGCTCGATGGTGTCCGCGTCCGACGCGCGCTTGTCTTCGCGGTAACGTTTGACGCGAGCGAACCGGAGCGCGACTCCGCCCGGATATTGCGAGCTCGTCTGCACGCCGTCGAACGCGATCTCGACGACGAGCTCCGGACGAACGAACACCGTGAAGTCGTTCCGCGACACTTCGAGCGCGAGTAGCTTCTCGGTTTGCCATTTGAGGAGCTCGTCGGTCATGCCCTTGAACGTCTTGCCGAGCATCACGAACCCGCCCGTGCTCGGGTCGCGCGCCCCGAGGTGGAGATTGCTCAAGAACCCCTTTCGCCGGCCGCTCCCCCATTCGACGGCGAGAACGACGAGGTCGAGGGTGTGGGCCGGCTTCAATTTGAGCCAAGCGGTACCGCGGCGCCCTGCTTCGTACGGCGCGTCGAGCGCCTTGGCCATCAAGCCCTCGTGCCCGCGCGACAGAGCACGCTCGTAGAACGCGCGCGCCGCGGCCTCGTCGCGGACGATTTCGCGCGTCACGACGAGTTCGGGCCCGGCGATGCGCGAGAGCGCGGCGAACCGTTCCGCCTGACCCTGGTCGATCAGATCTTCGCCGTCTCGGTGCATGCAATCGAAGAAGAACGCGGAAAGCGGAATTTCCGCGCGCAGCGTTTCGACGTCGAGTCGCCTTCCGAAGCGGCGCATCGTCGTTTGAAACGTCTCGGGCCTGCCGTCCTTGCGCATCGCGATGGCTTCGCCGTCGAGGACGACCGAGTGCACCGGTAACCGGCGCACGACCTCGACGATCTCCGGCAAACTCGCCGCAACGTCGTTCAACTGCCGCGTGAAGACTCGCACCTCGTCGCCGACGCGATGGACCTGGATGCGTGCGCCGTCGAGCTTGTCTTCGACGGCGACGCTCTCGGCGCCGGAAAACAGATCCGCGAAATCGTCCGCGGTCTGCGCGAGCATCGGCGTGAGCGGCGTGAGCGGCGAAAGCCGGAACTCGGCGAGCCGCGCTTCGCCCCCTTCACGCGCCGCGGCGGCAACCCCGCTCGCATCAGCGGTCAGCATGGCCGCGCGTCGGACGCTCGACGCGCTCACGTTCGCAGCGCGAGCAATCGCCTCGAGCAGGATCCCCTCGAGCGCCCCTTGCCGGAGCTCTCCGACGATCAGCCGCACCAGGAAATTCTGCTCCTCGCGCGTGGCTCGCCGAAAGAGCGCCGCGAGCGCCTCTTGACGGCGCTGGGTCGATCCCGGGCCGGCGATCGACGCCATCGCTTCGAAGGCGCGATCGACGTCCGAAAGGGTGAGCTCGGGCGCGAGCGCCGCATCGCCGGACGCCATGGCGTGCACCGTTCGATAGCCGATTCCGATTTTGCCCTGACGAAGATCGCCGGACAGATACGCCACGCCAATCCGCGTCTCGTCGGCGTCCATCTCGGCGAGGCACGCGGCGAGTCGCTCGATTTTCTTCGAGCGGGCGCGCACCTCCGAGACGTCGCGCGACGCGGCAACGAGCTCGCCGAACTTCATCTCGCACAACGTGGGGCTGGGCTCGCGGGCCGTCGAGGGGACGGCGCGGCGCGCCTCAGCCGGTGGGTTCGCGACGCCGATTGGCCTCGTCGAATCGGCTCCGAAGCAGGGCGAGCTCCTGCGCGAGGACGAGATTCTTCCGGATGAGCGACGACACGACGACCGACAGATAGAGGAGCATCGCGAACGAGAGGAGCGACGCGAGCGCGACCAAGAGGAGCGGTTGATAGAGGATACCCAGGAATCGCGCGAGCTTTGCCCAGGGGCGGATCCAGACGCCGAGTACGGCCGGAACCAGCGCCGCAAAGAGCCACGGCAACCAGAGCACGTGTTGAATGCGCCGCCGTCGGATGAGCTCCACGACGAGGAAGGTCGCGGCACCCGACGCGACCACGGCAACCCATTGATACAGCTCGAGCATCACGCATCTCCTCCGGCGCTCCCGCCGGCGCGCTCTTCGACCCGACCGATGACCAGCGCGATGGTCACTTTGATCATGTAATAGATGGCCCGCACGGCGTCGATCGACGACCGACCGCCGGCGCGCGCGCGCATGGCGATGGGTTCTTCGCGGATGCGGCAGCCCGATCGGGCGAGACGGATCAACGAATCGACCTCCGGGTAGTCGGAGGCGTACTCGGCGCGCAGCACGGCCGCCGCCCGCCGGTTCGCGACCCAGCACCCCGACGTCGGGTCGGTGATGCGAAGACCCGAGAGCGCGCGCAACAGGAGCGCGAACCAGTGCGACCCGAGCCGTCGCATCAGCGTCGACTGGAAGCCTTTCTTCTGGAGATATCGCGAACCGAGGGCGAAGTCGGCGCGATCCGCCTCGACGAGGGCGACCAGCGCGGAGAGCGTGTGCGGGTCGTGCTGGCCGTCTCCGTCGAGCCGCGCGATGAGCGAGTAGCCCCGCTCGAGCCCCCAGGCCACCCCCGCTTGAACCGTCGCGCCGATGCCGCAATTGAACGGCAGCGCGAGCACGCGAGCCCCGGCGTGGGCGGCGACTTGCGCGGTGTCGTCGGTCGACCCGTCGTCGACGACCAGGACGTCGGGGGGATCGTCGAGCCGGACGAGCTCGGCGACGAGCGTGCCGATGGACGACGCCTCGTTGTACGCGGGCAGGACCGCCACCACGCGCCGCCGATTTTGCTCCACGCGCGCCGAGGATAGCGCGCATCGGTCGCGACAGGGTCCCTCGGTCGGCGAAAAGTCGCGTTCCCGTCCTCGGGCCGTTTCTTTTTCATGCCGGCGGCCGGCCGATTTGCACCCGTTCGAAATGGCGTGGCAGCATCACCCTCGTGCATCTCAGAGGCGTGGCGTTCGTAGGGTACTTGCTCGGCGGGTGCGCCGGGCCGACCCACCCGACTGCGCCGCCGGCGTCGAACTCGAACCCCGTGACGATCTCCATCGTCGCGACCAACGACGTCCACGGTCAGATCGAGCGGCTCGAGTACTTCAGCGGTTTCTTGAACAACGTCGAGCGGGCGCGCGGCGGCGACGTCCTTCTCGTGGATGCGGGCGACGCCATTCAGGGGACCATCGAGTCGAACATGAACGAGGGCAAGGCGGTGTTTTCGGCCTACGACGCGATGCGGTACGCGGCGCTCGCGATCGGGAACCACGAGTTCGATTTCGGACCGGTGGGCTTGGACAGTGTTCCCCGGACCCCCGAAGACGACCCTCAGGGGGCGCTCCGCGCTCGGATCGCCGAAGCGCACTTCCCGGTGCTCAGCGCGAACCTCGCTCGCGACGATGGCCGACCACTCAATTGGTCGAATCTGGCGGCGTCGACCCTGACCGAAGTGCACGGCGTGAAGATCGGCATCGTCGGGCTCCTCACCGTCGACGCGCCCGACGTGATCAAGCAATCGGTGTTCGCCGGGTTGCACGTGACGCCGCTCGTCGACGCAGCGATCCGCGAGGCGCGGCTTCTCCGCGAACGAGCTGCGGACGTCGTGGTCGTCGTCGCGCACGCGGGCGGCGAGTGCACGAAGTTCGACGACCCGAACGATCTGTCGAGCTGCGACCCGAACAGCGAGATCTTTCGCTTCGCGCGCGCGCTTCCCCGCGGCCTGGTCGACGTGATCGTCGGCGGGCATCGCAACGCCGGCGTCGCTCACGTGGTCGCGGGAATTCCCATCGTTCACGCGCCGTCGAACTTGCTCGCGTTCTCGCGCGTGGACCTGACGTTCGATCCGGCGACCCGAAAAGTGACGGGACGTAAGGTGCAACCGCCGCACGCGATCTGCACGCAACCCGACGTCGCGAAGTGCGAACCCGGGGACTACGAGGGCGCGAAGGTCGTCCCCGATCCGAAGGTGACGGCCGTTCTTTCGCCGGCGCTGGCGACGGCGAGCGGGCTCCGCGCGCGTCCCATCGGCGTCACGGTCGAGGCGCCGTTCCCGATCGAGCGGCATGGCGAGACGGCGATCGGTAACCTGTTCGCCGACATTTTGCATGAAGCGGAGCCAGGGTCCGATTTTGCCTTCAGCAACGCCGGCAGCATCCGCGACACGCTGCCGGCCGGCGCTCTGACGTTCGGCGAGCTGCATCACGTCATGCCGTTCGACAACCAGCTCGCTCGGTTACGCCTCACGGGGACCGAAGTGAAGGCGATCTTGACGCGAAATCTGGCCGACGGAGAGCACGGCCTCCTCGCGGTGTCGGGCATCACGGTGTCGACGAAATGTGTGGGGCCGGCGCTGCAAGTGGTGGTCCGTCGAAAAAATGGCGCGGTCGTGCGCGACGACGATCGGCTCGTCGCCGTCACCAACGACTTCATGGCGCTCGGCGGTGACGGCTTGGTCGACAGCGCCCACGTGCCGAAGACCTCCGTCGAAATAGACCTCGAAAAGAAGGAGCTCGACGCCCTCATCGGCGGACTCGCGCGACGAAAGAGCATTCGCCCCGACGACCCGGCGCTCAAGGATCCGTCGCATCCGCGCCTCGCTCCCCCCGAACCCTGCCGTTGAACGCTCGCGAGTTGGTGCTCACGGCGCGCCGGCGCCGCACGAGACCCCAGTCGTAGGGGGTAACTCTGCGAGATCAAGGCTTCGGCGATCTCCGGGTTAGCTCGCGAGGGAGGGGTTCTCGAGCAACGGCGAGAGATACTTCGATGCATCGAACTATCTGATGCATCAAAGTATCTGCACTCCACGCTGGGGATGGTCGCCCCGGCGCGCTCGCTATCGCGCCGCGCTCTGGTCTCGAACCGGCGCGCTCGCTTTCGCGCCGCGCTCTGGTCTCGAACCGGCGCGCTCGCTATCGCGCCGCGCTCTGGTCTCGAACCGGCGCGCTCGCTATCGCGCCGCGCTCTGGTCTCGAACCGGCGCGCTCGCTATCGCGCCGCGCCGGGGGCGTCGATGAAGCGCTGGACGAGGACGAGGTCGAGCCAGCGGCCGTGCTTCCAGCCGACTTCGGGCAGGCGCGCCACTTCGACGAAGCCGAGCTCGGCGTGGAAGGCGAGCGAGCGCGTGTTCGTCGCGTCGACGGCGCCGATCATGGCGTGGACGCCGAGCGCTCGGGCGCGTTCGAGGAGCGCGTGCATGAGCGCCCGACCGACGCCCTTGCCCCAGGCGTTCGCGAACACGTTGACCGAGTGTTCCACGGTGAAGCGATAGCCGGGCCAGCGGAGCGAGTCGCGGAAATCGCCGAAACCCGCCGTTCCGACGACGACCCCGCCATCGGTCGCGACCAGGGTCGGGAACCCGCGCGCTCGGCGGGCTTCGAACGACGCCGTGCGGTCGGCCAACGACTGCGGATGCTCCGTGTACGTGAACGTCGTCGTGCCGAGGAGCTCGTTGTAGAGCGCGGTGACCGCGGGAAGATCGTCGAGCTCGGCGTCGCGAATCTCCATCATGTTTCCGTGTCTGCGTGTCTCCGGGCGTCCATGGATACCGGGATATCGCGCGCTCGGCCAGGACGACTCGAAGCGGAATGTGACGGGTCGGTGGCGTCGCTCGGTGCATTTTTCGACGACCTCCTCCGCCGCGGGCGGAGCGCTCGGGCGAGCATGCGGCTTGGAGGAGGTCGACCATCCGAAGGATGGGCGGGTGGAGGCACCCGTGGTAGCAACCGGGCGCCATGAGTCGCATCTATCGCTCGCTTCCGCCGCGCGGCACGCGCATCGGCATTGCGTTTTCCGGCGGCCTCGACACGCGAACCGCCGTCGCGTGGCTCGCGCGCAACGGCATGGAGGTGTGCGCATACACCGCCGACCTCGCGCAACCCGACGAGAAGGACCCCGCCGCGATTCCGCCGGTCGCGACCGAGCACGGCGCGGTGCTGGCGCGGCTCGTCGATTGCCGAGAAGCCCTCGCGCGCGAAGGCGTCGTGGCGATTCAATGCGGCGCGTTCCATCTCTCGACCGGCGGGAAGAAGTATTTCAACACCACGCCGCTCGGTCGCGCGGTGACCGCCACGTCGATCATCCGCGCGATGCGCGACGACAACGTGAACGTGTTCGGGGACGGCAGCACCCACAAGGGCAACGACATCCAGAGGTTTTATCGGTACGGCGTGCTCACCAACCCCGACTTGAAGATCTACAAGCCGTGGCTCGATCAGAAATTCGTCGACGAGTTCGGCGGACGAAAAGAAATGAGCGAGTACCTCGAGAGCGTCGGGCTCCCGTACACGATGTCGAAGGAAAAGGCGTACAGCACGGACGCGAACGTGCTCGGCGCGACGCACGAGGCGAAGGACCTCGAGCACCTCGACAAGGGCATGAACATCGTCGACCCGATCATGGGCGTCGCGCCGTACCGCGCGAGCGACCGGATCGAGCCGGAGACGGTGACCGTCGAGTTCGAGCGCGGCGTCCCGATCGCGATCGGCGGCGTGCGCTTCCAGAACTTGATCGACGTGATCCTCGAAGCGAACCGGGTCGGCGGCCGTCACGGCCTCGGGATGAGCGATCAGATCGAAAACCGGGTCATCGACGCGAAGAGCCGCGGCATTTACGAAGCGCCGGGCATGGCCCTCCTTCACGTGGCGTACGAGCGCCTCCTCTCGGCGATCCACAACGAAAATACGCTGGATCTCTACTTTTCGCTCGGCCGGCGTCTCGGACGCATCCTTTACGAGGGCAAGTGGTTCGACGCCGAGGCGATGCTCATCAAGGACGCGCTCACGCGCTGGGTCGCGCCGAGCGTGACGGGCTCGGTGAAACTCGAGCTTCGCCGCGGCGACGACTATTCGATCCTCGATACGCGCGCCGCGTACATGGCGTACGCGCCGGAAAAGCTGTCGATGGAACGCGTCGCGGAGCCGGCGTTCAGCCCCGCCGATCGAATCGGCGCGCTCGAGATGCAAAACTTGTCGGTGATCGACGGGCGACAATTCCTGGTGCAACACCTCGAAGCGGTGGCTCGCCTCGGGACACCCCAGAGCATCTTGCCGGAGTTGCTCGGCGAGGACGACAAGCCGACCGAGAGATCGTAGCGGCGACCGACCCTCGCTCAGCGGGCGACACGGCCGAGCAAGCCGCCGACCAGGCCGAGGAGCCCGCCGGAAATGAGCCCGGCGACGTGGGTGCCGTTCGCGGCGGGGCCGAAAGCGCCGGAAAAACCGAGGACGAGACAGATCATCAAAATGACGATGACACTCTGTGGAAGCGCGAGGCCGAACGACGGATCGACGCGCTGCCGTACCCACGCATAGCCGAAGAGCGCATAGAGCACGCCGGACATGCCGCCGAACATCGGGCTGCCCGTCCAGATGTATTGCGCGACGTTCGAGATGATCGCCGTCGAGACGACCAGCGAGAGGAACCGCGGCGAACCGATGCGCGGCTCGAGCGCCGAACCGAGGTCGAGCAGCCACCACATGTTGAAGAAGATGTGGAGCAGGCCGAAGTGCAGGAAAATCGGGGTGATGAGCCGCCAGACCTGGCCGTGGCGGACGAGCCCGAACGGCGCGCCGCCGTCGGGGACGTCGATGAGCAAGTATACGAGCGCATCGTCCCTTTTTCCGAGCCCGGTGACGAGCGCGACGAGAATGCTGACCGCGATGAGCACGAACGTGACGCGCGTCGCTCGCCCGACCTGACCCCGCCAACTGGTCCGCACGTTGACGACTTCGTGGCGCGAGCGGCGCTCTTCGACGGTCGCGAGCTTCTGCTTGCGCTCGACGCAGCCCTGAGCGGCGAGGTGTTCCGGCGCGTCGGGGTTGGCGTCGAAGGCCGCCCACGACGCGCGAGACGTTTCGACGTCGCGCTCGTCGAGCACCCAGACGATGTACGCGCCCTCTCTCGCGCGCGACACCTCGGTGTCGATCTCCTTCGCACAGAGCACGTCGGCGAAACGCTTCGCCGTTCGCTCGTCGTCGAAAGTCGCGACCTGACGCATGAAACACCGGTCCTATAACCCGTCCGAGGCGCCAACGTCGCGCCGAATCAGGCGATTTTCGCCGCGCTGGGACGTTTCCCCCTGCCCGGTGCGGGCGCCGCGGCTCGAGCGAGCTCGACGAAGGCGGCGGCGGCTCTCGAGAGCGAGCCGCGAACGGGGGTGACGAGCCCGACGTTGCGGCGCGGACCGGTGCCGCCGAGCTCGACGGCAACCAGGGTTTTAGCGGCGATTTCGCGTTCGACGGCCAGCCGCGGCACGACGGAAATCCCGAACCCGAGCTCCGCGAGTCGTTTCAACACTTCGACACTCGCTGTCTCCATGAGCACGCGCGGTCGTTCGCCGAGACGCTGGAACGCCTCGTCGAGCCGCGACCGACTTCCCGTCGTGCGATCGAGCAGGAGTAGCGGCTCCTTCGCGATATCCTCGACACGGAGCCGACGCCGCCGCGAAAAGGGGTGATCGCGCGGACAGATCACGACGTCTTCGTGCGCGACCAGCGCCTCGTAGTGCAGCCTTTCGGCGAGCGAGCGACCCGCGCCGCCCGCGGTCACCGGCAACGGCAGCGTCACGACGCCGACGTCGACGCGCCGCTCGGCGACGCGCGCGGCGGTGACCGGCGAAGGCCGCGTGTCGAGACGGAGCTCGACGCCGGGGTAACGCGCCCGATAAGCGAGCAACACCGGCGGCAAGAAGTAGCAAGCGAGCGTGTCGGTGGTGCCGATCACCAGCGCGCCCGAACGGAGATCGGACAGGGCGGCGAGGCGCTCGCGCGCGAGCGCCAGATCCGCCAGGACTCGCTCTGCGTGCTCGAGGAGCAGCCGCCCCGCTTCGGTGAGCTCCGTGCGACGGCCGTCGCGGACGAAGAGCCGCTGACCGAGTTCGCGTTCGAGGTGGAGAATCGCCTGGCTCACCGCCGACTGCGTGCGCTTCAGCTCGCGCGCGGCGCTCGAGAAGCCGTGGTGCTTTTCGACCGCGACGAAAACCGCCAATCGATCGCTGCCGAGCGGCTCATTAGTCATACTGATAGATCTGATTAATTCTATTCGCTTGCACGATGCAACCCCCGGAGACAAGGTCCGGCCGTGGCGGTGCTCGTCCTTCCCGGCTCTCCAGCTTTTTCTCCGGCACGCCTCGAGCGGCGCCTCGTCCAGATTCGCGAAAAATCCCGACGAATAGCCGGGATTTCGGCTCGTTTTCTCCATTTCGTCGATCTCGAATCGCCGCTCGACGACGCCGGAATGCGGACCCTCGGGCAGCTCCTCCGCTACGGCCCGAAGGGCGAACAAGCGGCGGTCCGCGGTCTCACGCTCGTGGTCGTGCCGCGGCTCGGGACGCGCTCGCCGTGGTCGTCGAAGGCCACCGACATCGCGCATCTGTCCGGGCTCGGGGAAGTGCGCCGCGTCGAGCGCGGCATCGAGTACGTCGTTGCCGGTGACGGGCTCGACGTGGAGGCGCTCGCCGTCGCGCTGCACGATCGGATGACCGAATCCGTGCTCTCGAGCGCGAACGACGCCGAGCGGCTCTTCGCGCGCGCCGAGCCGCGTGCGGTCGGGCGAGTCGACGTGCTCGTAGAGGGACGGAACGCGCTCGAGCGGGCCAACGGGGAGATGGGGCTCGCGCTCGCGCCGGACGAAATCGACTACCTCGCCCAGGCCTTCGTGTCGCTCGATCGAAACCCGACCGACGTCGAGCTCATGATGTTTGCGCAGGCGAACAGCGAGCACTGCCGGCACAAGATCTTCAACGCAGAGTTCGTCGTGGACGGGCAGGACATGCCGCTCTCCTTGTTCAAGATGATCCGGAACACGACGGAGAAGAGCCCGGACGGCGTGCTCTCCGCGTACAGCGACAACGCCGCGGTGATGCAAGGGTTCGAAGGCAGCCGTTTCTTCGCCGACCCCGTACGCCACGTGTACGGCTCGGTAAACGAGCCGGTCCACGTGCTCATGAAGGTGGAGACCCACAACCACCCGACGGCGATTTCACCGCATCCCGGCGCGGCGACGGGCTCGGGCGGCGAGATCCGCGACGAGGGCGCGACGGGCCGCGGCGCGAAGCCCAAGGCGGGGCTCACCGGATTTTCGGTGTCGAACCTCCGGATCCCGAACCTGATCCGACCGTGGGAGCGGCACGACTACGGTAAGCCCGGTCGCATCGCGTCGGCGCTCGACATCATGCTCGAGGCACCGCTCGGCGGTGCCGCGTTCAACAACGAGTTCGGTCGTCCGTGCCTCACCGGCTATTTCCGCACCTTCGAGACCACCGCGGAGGGTCCCGCCGGACGCGAGCGGCGCGGGTATCACAAGCCGATCATGATCGCCGGCGGCTACGGAAACGTCCGCGCGGCGCACGTGACGAAGACGGCCGTCCGGGACGGCGCGCCGATCGTGGTGCTCGGCGGCCCGGCGATGCTCATCGGGCTCGGCGGCGGCGCCGCGTCGTCGGTCGCGTCGGGCTCGTCGGCCGAGGACTTGGACTTCGCGTCGGTGCAACGCGACAACGCCGAGATCCAGCGGCGCTGCCAGGAGGTCATCGACGCGTGCTGGGCGCTCGGCGACGAAAATCCGATCGCGTCGATCCACGACGTCGGCGCGGGCGGGCTCTCGAACGCGATCCCCGAGCTGGTCCACGACCAGGGCAAGGGCGCTCGGCTCGAGCTTCGCAAGGTTCCGAACGACGAGCCCGGCATGTCGCCGCTCGAAGTGTGGTGCAACGAAGCGCAAGAGCGCTACGTGCTCGCGCTCGATCCCGACGGTGTTTCGCGTTTCGAAGCGTTCTGCGCGCGCGAGCGTTGCCCCTACGCCGTCCTCGGGACGGCGACGAACGACGGACGGCTCGAGGTGAACGACGCCTGGCTCGGTGGCCGCCCGATCGAGCTTCCTCTCGACGTGCTCTTCGGCAAGCCGCCGAAGATGGTCCGCCGCGTGACGCACGGCTCGTTCACGCCGAGGCGTTTCGATACCGCGACGATCACGCTCCACGAGGCCGCGGAACGCGTGCTGAAGTTCCCTGCCGTCGCCGACAAGACCTTTCTCGTCACCATCGGCGATCGCTCGGTCGGCGGCCTCGTCGTTCGCGATCAGATGGTTGGCCCGTTCCAGGTTCCGGTCGCCGACGCGGCCGTCACTCACACGGGCTTCGAAGGCGTCACCGGCGAAGCGATGGCGATGGGCGAGCGCGCGCCGATCGCGCTCCTCGACGCGGCGGCTTCTGCGCGCATGGCCGTCGCCGAAGCGCTCACCAACATCGCCGCGGCGCGGATCGACCGGCTCTCCGACGTCAAGTTGTCGGCGAACTGGATGTGCGCGGCGGGGCACCCCGGCGAAGACGCGCGCCTCTACGATGCGGTTCATGCGATCGGGATGGAGCTCTGTCCGGCTCTCGGCGTCGCGATTCCGGTCGGCAAGGATTCGATGTCGATGCGCACCGTCTGGCACGACGCCGACGGCGCGCGCAGCGTGACCGCGCCGCTGTCGGTCATCATCACGGCGTTCGCGCCGGTCTCGGACGTGCGCCGCTCGCTCACGCCGGAGCTCCGGCGCGACGTCGGGGAGACCGCGCTGCTCCTCGTCGATCTCGGCCGTGGAAAAAACCGGCTCGGCGGCTCGGCGTTGGCCCAGGTGTGGAGCGAGCTCGGCGACGTCCCGCCGGATCTCGACGACCCCGCGCTCCTCCGCGGGTTCTTCGCGGCCATCCAGGAATCGAACGAAGAACGGCTCCTCCTCGCTTATCACGATCGCTCCGACGGCGGCCTCTTCGTCACGCTCCTCGAAATGGCGTTCGCCGGCGGCGCCGGTCTGCACGTCGACCTCTCGGACGTCGAAGGCGATCCGCTCGCGGTGCTCTTCGCCGAGGAGCTCGGCGCGGTGCTCCAGGTACGCGCGGGCGACGTCGATCGCGTGAGCGCCGTGTTCGGTCGTCACGGTCTCGCAGAGCTCGTGCACGCGATCGGGTCCCCGACGCGCGGCAATCGCATCGTCGTTCGCCGGGGCGGCGCGACGCTCTTCGAAGACGCCCGAACGACGCTTCGCGGCTTCTGGTCGGAGACGACGCACGCCATGCAGACCCTGCGCGACGATCCGGCGTCGGCCGACGAAGAGCACGCGCTCCGTCTCGACGCGGACGATCCCGGGCTCACGCCGGAATTGACGTTCGACCCCGATCTCGACGTCTCCGCGCCGTTCATCGCCCGGAGCGCGCGCCCCAAAATCGCCATTTTCCGCGAACAAGGCGTCAACGGGCAGGTCGAGATGGCGGCGGCTTTTTTTGCCGCGGGGTTCGAGTGCATCGACGTCCACATGAGCGACGTGCTCGGCGGTCATACGGACCTCCGCGACGTTCGCGGGCTCGCCGCGTGCGGCGGCTTCTCTTACGGCGACGTGCTCGGCGCCGGTGAAGGGTGGGCGAAGTCCATCCTGTTCAACGCGCGCGCGCGCGACGCACTCCAGGCGTTCTTCGAGCGCTCCGATACGTTTTCGCTCGGCGTGTGCAACGGCTGTCAGATGCTCACCAATCTGAAGGAGCTGATCCCCGGCGCGGCGTCGTGGCCGAGGTTCGTCCAGAATCGTTCGGAGCGGTTCGAAGCGCGGCTCAGCTTGGTGCGCATCGAGCCCTCGCCGTCCGTGCTCTTGTCGGGAATGGAGACGGCGCGGCTTCCCATCGTCGTCGCGCACGGCGAGGGACGCGCCGAGTTCGAAGACGACGCGCACCGAGCGCGGCTCGAAGCGTCGGGGCTCGTCGCCGCGCGGTTCGTCGATCACCACGGCGCCGTCACCGAGCACTATCCGGAGAACCCGAACGGCTCTCCGGCGGGAATCACCGCCCTGACCACCCCCGACGGGCGCGCGACGGTGCTGATGCCGCACCCCGAACGCGTGTTCCGCGTCTCGTGCCATTCGTGGCATCCGCGAGACTGGCTCGGCGACGCTCCTTTCATGCGGCTTTTCCGGAACGCTCGCGCCTGGGTCGGCTGATCGGTCTTTGCCGAGAAAACGGCGCGTGGCGCCCACCAACGGGCACCCTATAGACGAGGGATGGCGCACGTCGCGTTTCTCGGCACGGGGCTCATCGGTTCGAAAATGATCGAGCGCCAGCGCGCGCTCGGGGCGAACGTGATCGCGTGGAACCGGACGCGCTCGAAAGCCGAAGCGCTGGTTCACCTCGGCGTGCGCGTCGCCGATACGCCGGCCGACGCCGTTCGCGGCGCCGAACGCGTGCACATCGTCCTCACCGACGACGCGGCGGTCGACGAAGTGCTCGCCGCCGCCGACGGCGCCTTGGCAAAAGCCGATCTCGTCATCGACCATTCCACGACGTCGCCGAAGCTCACGGCCGAGCGCGCCGCACGCCTCGCCGCGCGCGATCTTCGATTTTTGCACGCGCCGATCTTCATGAGCCCGCAGGCGGCGCAAAACGGCGCGGGGGTCATGATGGTCGCCGGTCCGGCTCCCATCGCCGATTTTGCTCAAGGGGCGCTCGCGAAAATGACCGGAGACGTCTGGTACGTCGGCGAGCGCCTCGATCTCGCGGCGTCGTACAAGCTGTTCGGCAACGCCATGATCTTCGCCCTGTGTGCAGGGCTCTCCGACGTGTTCGCTCTCGGAAAGTCGCTCGGAGTGAAACCGACCGACGTGCATCGTCTCTTTTCGCGCTTCAATGTCGCGGCCGTACTCGAATATCGCGGCCGCGCGATGGCCGAGGCCAACTTCGCGCCGGCGTTCGAGCTCACGATGGCGCGAAAAGACCTTCGCTTGATGGTCGAATCCGCTGCGTCCCACGCCAATTTGCTCACGATCCTTCCGACCCTCGTGAATCGGTTCGACGAGCTCATCGAGCAGGGGCACGGCCAAAAGGACCTGGGCGTCATCGCCATCGACGCCGTCGGCGACGGCTGATCCGACGACGAAGGCCGTTCGAAGGACGGGCTCCGAAGGCGTTCCTTATCGAGGCGCAGAGAGGACGCTTGCGTCAGGAAGCGCGGTGAGATACTTCCGGGCGCTCCCGCTGGGGACCGCTTCAATGACGGATGCGAGGGTTCGGCACCGAAAGATCGCCCCGATGGCTCTTCGTCGCACGCTAACGGCTCGATGTTTTGGCGCGGCATTGCTGGGTGTCGCCGCGGTGTTCGGCGCGTCGCCGAGCTTCGCCGACGACGCCACCGGCGGCACGGTGAGCGTCGCTCTTGACGCACCGCAACAGTCCGCGACGCCGAGCGCCGATTCGGGCGGAAGCGGCGGCGGCTTCGACGACCGGTCCAGCGCGCATCCGGCGACCTACGAATTCGCGTTCGTATCGGTGGGCGCGTATCAAAACTGGGCGATCGCCGGACGCGCTCTGTACTTCGGGATCGGCGGCGGTGTGGGCCCGCCCCTCTTCCGCTACTCGAAGCTCGGCACGAACACCGCCGGCATGGATCCGTCGCTCGAGATCGTCTACGCGAACGCCTATCTGCGGCTGAAGCCGGTGCCTTACGTCGACCTCGACGTGGGCCCGAAAATCGCCATCACCAGCGCACTCTGGGACGTCGATCGTGCGCCTCAAGCCGGTCTGTCCTACGGCGGATACGTCGATCTCCGGTTCGGCAGCCGGACCGTGAAGTTCGGCCCGCGCTTCGAGTACGATCGCGTCGCCTACTTCGATCAGTATCAAAAAGGCTGGCGGCTCACGCCGATCATGCTCCGCGTCGAGCACTGATTTCGCTGCTTTTTCGGGCGCGGCGTCGCACCCCCCCGCCCGGGCTCCTTCACGTTTCTTAACGAAACTCGGTCTCGGCGCTTAACGACCGCTGCCCATCCTGGTTTCTGTCGCATCACGCGGCGGACAGGAAGAGGCACATGTTCGGTTTTTTTGTTGGCACCGTTTCTCTCATTGGGCTCGCGGCGATGGCGTTTCGCGGCCGGCGATATCGCTACGCACACGGAATGACGGGAATGCACCGCGGGATGCGCTACGGCATGCATCGCGGGTTTCGGCGACGCGCCCTTTATTACGTCCTCGAACGACTCGACACGACGCCCGGACAAGAGAAGGCGATTTTAGAGGCGATCGACGGCTTCAGCGAGCGAGCGCGTGCCGCCGCCGACGACGCGCGAGAGACGCGGAAGGACGTCGCCGAGGCGTTCCGCGCCGATGCGTTCGACCGCGGAAGCTTTGCCGCCCTCTTCGACGTTCACGTCGATGCGGCGACGACGCTCCGCGACGAGTTCGCCAAGACGGTCGCGACGATCCACGAGGTCTTGAACGAACGGCAGAGGCAGCGACTCGCCGACTTGCTCGAAACCGGTCCACGCTTTGCGTACGGCTGCTGAGCGACCGAGAAAGGACGCCATGTTCATCCTGCGAAGACTCACGATGCTCGCGCTCTTGTTCGGCGTATTCGCCGGGTTCGGTTCGGCCTTCCGCAGCCATTTCCGGCATCGGCACGACCTCTACGAGCGCCATTTCGCCGCCCTCTGCGCGGACGCCGCGCGCCACCCCGGAGCGACGCCTCCCGATCCGTCGCTCTGAATGACGGTAGACTGACGCCGTGCCCGCGCGAGTTCTCGTCATCGACGACGACGCCCGATTGTTCGAATTGCTCGCGAGCTACCTCGAGCAAAACGACGTTCGAGCGACTCACGCGGGCGACGGCCGGAAGGGCCTCGCGGAGCTCGAGCACGGCGCTTACGACGCCGTGCTCCTCGACGTCATGATGCCCGGCCTCGACGGTCTCCAGGTCCTCCGAAAAATCCGCGAGCGTCACCCCGTGCCCGTCATCATGCTCACGGCGAAGGGCGACGAAACCGATCGCGTCGTGGGGCTCGAGCTCGGAGCGGACGACTACCTCGGCAAACCCTTCAGCCCGCGCGAGCTCCTGGCGCGTCTTCGCGCCGTCCTCCGGCGCGCGCAGCCCGACGTGACCAGCGAGCGGCTCGTGGCGGCCAACGTGGCCGTCGACGTCGCCGCGCGCTCGGCGCTGGTCGACGGCGCGGTCGTCGAGCTCACGGGGCTCGAGTTCGACTTGCTCGTCGCACTCATGCGGCGCGCCGGCAGAGTCGTTCCTCGGACGGCCCTGCTCTCGGAAGCGGGACGGAGCGACGTGATCGTCAGCGAACGGACCATCGACGTGCACATCTCGCATCTACGCCGGAAAATCGGAGACAAAAGCCGAGATCCGCCGCTCATCCGGACCATCCGCGGCGTCGGCTACGTGCTCGCGAAGGACGCATGAGACCTCGGCATTTCCGGGGGCACCGGGCTCGTCACGGGCGCTACCGGCACGGCGTGTCGCTCCGCCGACGGCTCTTCCTGTGGTTCGGCGCGTCGATCGCGCTCACCGGGTTCGTCACGGCGGGCGTGCTCCGAACGACGGCGCCCTGGGGACATTCTTACGCCGACGAAGTGGGGAGGCTCCGCGCCTTTGCGTCCGAGCGGTTCGGCGCGGTGTGGAACGACGACGCGGCTCGCCGCGAGCTCGCGAGCTCCGTCGCGCGCGCGTTCGACGTCGGCGTGACGCTGCGAAGCGCGGACCGCGCGCCGCTCTTCACCACGGGCGACTGCTCCGCGGCAGACGTGGTGCTCCCCGTCGAACGAAACGGCGCCGCGATCGGCCAGGTCGACGTGTGCATGCACCCGGCGCACGGCACGCGTCGCGCGCCCTTCTTTCTGGCGATCGTCGCCGCGAGTCTCACCTTGTGGGGCGCGTCCTCGATGGTCGCGCGACGTCTCGGGCGTCCGCTCGCGGAGCTGGCGCGCGTCGCGAGCGAGGTCGGCTCGGGGCGACTATCGAGCCGCTCGAAGCTCGGTCGTCATCAGCCCGGCGAGTTCGGCATGCTCTCCGACGCCATCGACGACATGGCCGTACGCATCGAGCAACAGCTCGCCGATCAGCGCGAGCTCGTCGCCGCGGTCTCCCACGAAATTCGAGCGCCTCTCTCGCGCCTCCGAGTGCTCGTCGAAATTCTACGAGGCCAGGGCTCGGACGAAGCCACCCTCGCGAAGTTCGAACGCGAGATCGTCGAGATCGACGCACTCGTCGGCGATCTGTTGGCGAGCGCGCGACTCGATTTTTCGCTGTTGCGGTTCAGCGCCCTCGACGCCGGGCTCGCCGCCGCCGAAGCGATCGAGCGAGCCGGATTGCCTCACGATCGACTCGTCGTTCGGACGTCGGATCTCGCCTTCGACGGCGACGCGACGCTCTTGGCGCGCGCGCTCGCCAACCTGCTCGACAACGCGAGCCGGCACGGGGGCGGCGCGACCTCGCTCGTCGTCCGTGACGGCGACCCGGGGTTGCTCGTCTTCGAAGTGGAGGATCGCGGCCCCGGATTTCCAGCGGAAGTCCTGCCGCGTGCCTTCGAGCCGTTTCAGCGCGGGCACGTCGAGCGGCGAGGCGCGACGTCGCTCGGACTCGGCCTTGCGCTCGTCCGCCGCATCGCCGAGGCTCATGGGGGCAGTACCTGGGCCGAAAATCGGCCGGACGGCGGCGCGCGGGTTGCGATGAGCCTCGTTCGGCGGCATCCGTCCGACGTCTCATCCGCATGCATTTTTTGATCGCCTTGCTTCACGGCCAGTGGGAGCCGGGGTGGTTCATTTCGCTGGTCGCGGGCTCGCAGCTACTCGCGCTCTTCACGTTGCCGTCGGTGCTCCTCCGGCGGCAGGGACGACCGCGCGCGGCGCTGAGCTGGCTCCTCGCGATGTTCGCGCTCCCGGCGCTCGGCGTCATCGCGTGGTGGGCCTTCGGAAGGACGCACATCGCGCGCCGGCGACGGAAGCGGTTCGAAGCGGCGCGCGCGTTCGCCAAGCGGTACGGCCAGGCCCACACCGAGCTCGGCACGCCGTTCGACCGGCTCTTGCCCGCGGACGCGGTCGGCGACTCGATCTTCATGAGCAACGGCAACCAGGTCGACCTGCTCTTCGACGGCCCAATCGCCTACCCGGCCATGGAGCGCGCGATCGCCGAGGCCAAGCGGAGCGTTCACCTCTTGTTCTACATTTTCCGCGATGACGACACGGGCCGTCGCATGCGCGACTTGCTCGCCGAAAAAGCGAGAGGGGGGGTCACCGTGCGCGTCCTGGTCGACGCGTGGGGGTCTCCGCACTTCGCTGGGAAATTCAGCGATCCTCTCCGCGCCGCGGGCGCGAAGGTCGCGGCGTTCCTGCCGTCGCGGCTCCTGCCGATCTTCGCGCCGCGCCTGAATTTCTCCAATCACCGAAAGGTGATCGTGGTCGACGAGGAGATCGGGTTTCTCGGCGGCATGAACGTGGGCAACGAGTACGCGCGCGAGTGGCGCGACGTCATGGTCCGGCTACGCGGCCCCTCGGTGCGCGCGCTCGCTCACATCTTTCTCGACGATTGGTACTTCGCGACGAGCGAAGACCTCGGCCACGACGTGCTCGAGCGCGAAGAGCGCCCCGGCGACACTCCTTGCGCGGTCGTCGTGAGCGGCCCCGATCGGGAATCGTTCATTCACGACGCCTACTTCATCCTGTTCACGCGCGCCGAACGCCGGATCTGGATCGTGACGCCGTATTTCATCCCCGGCGATGCGATCACGACGGCGCTCCGCACGGCGGCGAGTCGCGGCGTCGATGTTCGCGTCGTGCTTCCGCGATCCTCGGACGTCGTGGTCGCCAAGCTCGCGGCGCGGTCGTTCTATCCGGAGCTCGTCGGCTCCGGCGTACGGATCTACGAATACCTCGGCGGCATGCTGCACGCGAAGGTGTGGGTCGTCGACGAGGACACCTCGGCCGTGGGCTCGGCCAACCTCGACGCGCGGAGCTTCGGGCTCTCGTTCGAAATCGGGTGCCTCATCCGCGATCAAGCGGCGTCCGATCGCATCACGGCGTGGTGCGAGACGCTCTTCGCCGCGTCCCACGAAGTCACCCTCGACGAATGCTTGCGGCGGTCGACCGGAGCAAAGCTTCTCCAGTCGGCCGCCCATCTCTTCAGTCCAGTGCTGTGAATCGGGGGGGGGTCTGTCGCGAGCGCCGAGCGCGTCGACCCCGTGCGCGCCCATCGGGACGGAATCAGTTCAGAGACGACGCTTCCACTTCGGGCGCTTGGAGGGGACGAGCGACGAAGATCCACCGGGTCTTGGCGTCGGGGCCGACCACGGCGACGTGCTCGTCGGGGACGGCGATGAGGCGGGCCAGGATGTCCTGGTCGGACGAATGCACTTCGACCAGCTCGAGGGACGCGAGCGCGTGCAACGCCCTCATGATCGATTCGCTTCCGAGCTTCGTCCGGCGGTCGAGGTCCGCCAGACTCGCCACCGGCCGCGTCACGAGTTCGTCGAGCACCACTTGAGCGTTGCGAAACGTCAGCTGGTCCTCCGGACCCAATGGCGCCCAAAGCTCCGGCGGGATGGTCAAAGGCAATGCGCCCAGTTGTTCAGGCAATGAATCCGGAACGCGAGGTTCCATGTTTCTCCTTGCTCCTTCCTCGGCAGCGTGTTGCGCGCGGGCAGGAATGTTGCCGTCCAGCACGAAGGCCGGACCAAGTGAGAAGTTAAGCACCACCTACCCCCTGTCAACGTTCGGCGAAATAGACCGGTAACGCGCAGCCAACGCGCAGCGACTCGGCGGGCGGGCCCAACGCACCGCGTGACAACCCGCGACGAACCCATCGGTCATGGCGCCCCAAAAATTAGAGGTGATCCATGGCCGGAAGCGGGCTCGCCCTCTAAGATTCGGGCGCCTCGAAACCCGTCTCTGGAGTCCCGTTCACGATGCCTGTGGAACTGCTCACGTTGTGCACCGAGCTCGAGCGATTGTTCGATCTCGACGAGCTTCTCACCCTGAGCCGAGACGTGCTCGGGCTCGACCCGCAATCCATCGGCGGCGAAGCCGCGAAGGGTTCGTTTGCCAAAGCGCTCGCGGAGCGATGCCTCGAATCGGACGCCCTCGTCGCGTTGTGCGACGCGCTCGCGGTCGCCAAACCGGACCTCGACCCTCGCGTGCTGGAGCTCCGCGCTCACGGCGCGCGCGGCACGGACGAGCTCGAGCTCGGCGACGAGTTCGGGCCGTTCCTCATTTTGCGGAAGCTCGGCCGAGGGCGCATGGGCTCGGTCTACTTCGCGCGGCACGACGGCACCGACGTGCGGCTCAAGGTGCTGCGGCGGGACGCCACCTACGATCGCGTCGGATTGCATCGGTTCCTCACCGCGAGCCGCCTCGTCGGCGCCGTCGCGCACCCGAGCCTGCCGAGCGGCGTCGCCGCGGGCGAAGTCGACGGCCGTTACTACGTCGCAGAGGAGTGGGTCGAAGGGCAAACGCTCGCGACGCGCATCGCGAAGACCGGCGCGATGCATATCGACGAGGCGCGCAGCGTGCTCGTCGGCATCCTCGAAGCACTGTCGGCGCTCCATCGACGGCGCCTGGTGCACGGCAACCTGCGACTCGAGAACGTGCTCATCGGCATCGGCGAAGACGGCGGCGACGCGGTCCTTCTCCTCGACGCCGGCGCACACCATCTCGGCGTTCCGCCGGTACCCGCCAACGGCCGGAGCGATCGATTGACGTCGCTCGGCTCGCCGAAGGCGCTCGCACCGGAGCAAATCGAAGGCCGCCTCGCCGACGCGCGAAGCGATCTCTACTCCTTCGGTGCCGTGCTCTTCGAAGTGCTCACGGGCCGCTCGGTGTTCGAGGCGAAGACCACCGCGGAAGCCTTCATGGCGCACCTCACGCGCGAAGCGCCCCGACCGAGCCTCGTCGCGCCCGCTGGTTGGGTGGGCTCCGACCTCGACGATTTCGTCGCCGACCTGCTCAACAAGAACCCCGAGCGGCGGCCGTCGAGCGCCGTCGATCTGCTGGACACGCTCGGCTCGCTCGGCGGGGCCGGCGCTGAACCGACCGAGGTGATGGACGAAGAGGAGCTCGAAGGGCGCATCCGCGAGCTCATCGAGAATCCGACCGACACGATCGCCGAGGAGTCGCTCGCGTCCGCCATTCGCGAGGGCGCCGGCCCCGATCGGCTCGCCGAGGCATTCCGATTCGCCGCGGACTCGCTCGATCCGGAGTCGGGCCCCGAAGAGCTCGCGGCGCAAGCTCGCTTGCTCGGCCGCGCCGCGCGCCTCTACGGTACGACGCTGAAGGATCCGGAAACCGCCGAGGAGCTCTACGCGCGGCTCGCCGATTTGCAGCCGGAGAACGAGGACACGCGGGCAGCCCTCGAACGCCTTCGCCGCCACCTCGGCAAATACGAAGAGGTCGTCGAGATGCTCCTCGGGCGCACCGAGGGCGAAGAGGACCGGACGAAGAAGGCCGCGCTCTGGTCGCAGATCGGACGCCTTTACCAGACCGAGCTCGACGACCCCGAGCAAGCGCTCGTCGCGTTCACGCAAGCGCTCTGCGAGGATCCGGAGACGGCGCTCTACGCGGCCGACGTCGAGCGGCTGGCGAAAGGCCCGGACGCTTGGACCGAGGTGCTCGCCGCGTGCACCGAGGCCGCCGAGGGCGAGCTGCCCCGCTCGGCGTCGAGGGCGCTCCTCCTGCTTGCCGCTCGCTGGTACGACGCGAAACTCCAGCGGCCCGATCTCGCGCTGCCTTGCTATCAGGCGCTCCTCGAAAACGACGCCACCGACGACGCCGCGCTCTCGGGGCTCATCGACATTCACCGCAAATCGCAGCAGTGGTCGGAGCTCGGTTCGATGCTGATGATGCGGGCCGACGCGCCGTCCACCGCGCCGTCGACGGCGCGGGATCTGCGCGTCGAAGCCGCCGAGATCCTCGAAACGCGGCTCGGCGCGACGGACGCCGGGCGCGAGCTCTACGAGCGCGTGCTCGCCGAAGATCCGTCTCACGAGAAAGCGTCGAGCGCGCTGGCCGCTCTGTACGAGAAGCTCGGTGATTCGGCGAAATACGTGGCCGTGCTCGAGGCGCGCGCTCGCGCGCTCACCGGCGAGGAACGGCTCGCGACGCTCTATCGCATCGGCGAGATGAACGAGCTGTACCTCAAGGACATCCCCGAAGCGATCCGACGGTATCAGGCCGTGGTTGCCGAAAATCCGCGCCACCCGGATGCTCTCCAGGGGCTCGATCGCACCTACAGCCAGACGGGTCGCTTCCGCGATCTCGTGCACAACCTCGAAATGCAGATCGCGGCGGCGGCCACGCCGCGGCAGCGCGTGCAGCTCCTCGAACGCGTCGGTGCGATCTGGGACGAGGAATTTCTCGATCACGCGAAGGCGGCCGCTTCCTGGGAGAACGTCCTCGACATCGACTCCGAGCACGACGGGGCGCTCACCAATCTGGCTCGGCACTACCGGCTCCTCGAGCGGTGGAACGACGTGGTGCTCGTCTTGGAACGGCACCTCGAGCTGATCCCGTCGAGCGACAAGGCGCGAAAGCTCGAGAAATCGCTCTCGCTCGGACGGGTGCTCGCCGAGGGGCTGAAAGTGCCCGAGCGGGCGATCGCCGTGTACGAGCGCGTGCTCGACCTCGATCCGGGAAATTCCGAGGCCCTGGAAGCGCTCGCGCGTCTCCGCGCCGGCACCGGCGAGACCGGCGGCGCCGTCGAAGCCATCGAAGCGCTCGCCCAGAAGACGACCTCGGGCACCGAGCGCGCCGAGCACTACATCCGCGCCGCGCAGCTCCTCGAAGCGCAAGGCGATCAGGACGGCGCGATCGAACGGTACAAGCTCGCCGTCGATGCCAACCCGAGAGACCGCTCCGCGTCGATGATTCTCCGCGCCGCCTACGTCGCGCGCGGCGACGTGAACGCCGCGGCGGAGCTCCTCGAGCAGGAGATCCAGAAGACGGAGGGCGAAGCGGCCCGCGCGAAGCTCGCCGGCGAAATGGCGACCCTCTGCCGCGATCGCCTGCGCAACGACTCGCGCGCCGAATCGTGGGCGAAGGTGACGCTCGGCCTCGATCCGACGAACCTCGACGCGCTCCGCGTGATGGGCGACATCGCCTTCGACGCCGAGCGATTCGTCGAGGCGACGCGTTACTACGAGCAGGTTTCGAATCGCACCGACGCGCTCACGCCCGCCGATGCCGTTCGAGTGCTCGGCGCGTACGTGCAATGCCTCGAAAAGACGAACGCGCCCGGCAAGGCGGTCGAGGTCGCGGAGCGCCTGCTCAAGGTCTCACCGGACGACGACCAGGTGCTCGCTCGAGTCGCGGAGCTCGTGTTCGTGCACGGCGCGCCGCAACGCTCGTTCGAACTGAGCTGGCAGCTCCTCCACCGGGTCGAACGCACCGCGACGAAGCGCGAACGCGCGGTCGTGCTGTACCGACTCGGCGAATCGGCGCGCCGCGTGGGCGACCTGCACGCCGCACAAAAGCCGCTCGAAGAGTCGACGACGGTCGACCCGACGTCGATCCCCGCGTTGAAGGCGCTCGCGCTCCTCTACGGCGCGAAGGACATGTGGGAGGCGGCGATCCAGACGATGTATCGCCAGCTCGACAACGAGCGCGGTGATGCTCGCGTGCAACTCTTGCTCGACATCGGCGATCTCGCGGCCGCGAAGCTGAACGATCCATCCTACGCCGCGAAGAGCTACCTCTCCGCGCTGAGCGAGAGCCCGAACGACCGCCGCATCTTGACGAAGTTGATGCAGCTCTACAGCGCCGAGAAAGATTGGGACCACCTGGTCAAGGTCGTCCTCAAGCTCGCGGACTTCGTCGACGACGACAAGCAGAAGGCGAAGTATCTCTACACGGCGGCGCGCGTCGCCTGGAAAGAGCTCGGCGACGTACGGCTCGCGAGCCAGATCTTCGAGACGGCGATCAACGTCGACAACGAAAACGAAGGCATCGCCCAGGACGCGATCGAGGTGCACATTGCGGCCGGCAACGCCGAAGCCTTGAAAGAGGCGTACAAGCGGCGCGTGAAGATCGCCTCGGACGCTGGCGACCCTGAGCAAATGGTGCGGTCGCTCACCAGCCTGGCCGAGCTCTACCTCCGCCATTTCAAGCGCCTCGATCAGGCGGTCGCCGTCTACGAAGCCGCCGAGGAAGTCGACCCGGACAACCTGGATCGCAAAGAGATCCTGGCGCGGCTCTATGCGACGGACACGTCGCGATTCCTCGACAAGGCGGTCGCCGCGCAGCACGAGTTGCTCGACCGCGATCCGTTCCGCGCCGACGCGCACAAGGCCCTCCGCCGTCTGAACACCGAGGCCAAGCGACCGGACGCGGCGTGGTGCGCGTGCCAGGCGCTCTACGTGCTCGGCCAGGCCGATGCGGACGAAGAGCGGTTTTACCTTCGCATGCGCAACGAGGAAGGCATCACGCCGAAGTCGCGCATCACCGAACCGGATTTCCACGCCTACGTGGTGCATCCGGCAGCCGATCCGCTGGTGACCGCGCTCTTCACCGTCATTCAACCGGCGGTGATGCAAGCCCGCTCGAAGACGTTCCAGCAGCTCGGGTTCGGGCCGGAGCTCCTCATCGACCCGGCGCACGGACAGGTCGCTTCAGCGCAGATCATCCCGTACGTCGCGGACATTCTCGGAATGCCGTGTCCGCCGATGTTCCAGAACCCGAACGATCTCGGCGAGCTCTCGTTCGTTCACGCACAGCCGCCGGGCATGGTCCTCGGCACGTCGGTCGTCGGCGTGGCGCTTCCGGTTCAGACCATCTCGTTCATGGCCGCGCGCCACCTCACCTATTACCGGCTCGGCCTGTACGTCCGGCAGCTCGCCCCGACCACGACGGCTCTGAAGGCGTGGCTCTTCGCGGCGATCCGGCTCATGACGCCGCAGTTCTCGATCCCGCCGGACATTCACGGCGCCACGCAAGAGGCGTACGCGGCGCTCGAACGCTCCATCGTCGGCCCGCAGCGAGACCACCTCGCGCGCGTCGTCTCGAAGTTGCTCCAAGAAGGAACGGCGCTCGATCTGCGGCTGTGGGTCGCCGCGATCGATCTCACCGTGGACCGCGCGGGCCTCCTCCTCAGCGACGATCTCGGCACCGCGGTCGAAGTCATTCGCGCGTCCGATCCGGCGTCGAGCAGCGTCGGGCAACCCGAGCGCGTCGAAGAGATCTACAAGTACGCCGTGAGCGAGCAGTACCTCTCCGCGCGAAACACGCTCGGCATCGCCATCGGCTCGTGAGGACGCGGTAGAGCTAAGAGCTAAGAGCTAGGGCGAGAGCATGAGGGAGGGGGCTGCCACGTTGTCGCCCGCGTGCACCAGTCCTGTTCGGCCCTTCGTCACGTGGCAAGGCTTGAGGGGACGAAGCGAGCGCTCTTCCACGCCCCCTCTCGAGCGGCGCTCCGCGATACTTCAATGCATCGAAGTATTCTCAATCTGCACCCCCCCGTGCTCACGCACCAAGCCCTCGCCCGAGCGCGGCACGGGGAAACCGCGCTCAAGGACTGTTTCCGGCCTGTAACCTGGCAGAATCCGCCGTCCGGGACACGAACCTCGTCGTCCGGGACGTCGGTCTTACCGTCCGCGACATAGTCAAAATGTCGGACGGGCGAATTCGCGACGAAATTTCCGCTGGCCGCGGCAAAAATTCGCTCTAGAGTCGGCGCCGCGTGGGGACGTGGGGCGGCGAAAAAATCTCGCAACTGGCGCCGGGCGGCGCCGACGAGAGTTGTACGCGGGCCGTCGTGCGAACTACGGAGCCCGCGCATCAACCAATCCAACGCGGGGCGCATGCTTCATTTTTCTTCTAGTTTCCAGACCACTTCACTTCGTTCCACGGCGATCGGTCTGGCCGCGATCCTGGTCGTCGGAGCGAGCGGTTGCTCGGCGCTCTCGCCCGATTGCAGCGCCACCGCGACGTGCACCGGGAGCGGCGGGGCCGGCGGTTCACCCTCCATGAAGGACGGGGGCCCGTCGAACAAAGACGCGTCGGCCAGCGGCGGTGCGAGCACCGGAGGGTCCACGACGGCCGGGAGCTCCGGCGGCAGCAGCGGCGGCGATGCCGCGACGGGCAGCGGCGGTAACGAAAGCGGCGGCGCGAACAGCGGCGGAGCCGCGACGGGGGCGGCCGGCGGCTCGACGAACGGTGGCGCAACCAGCGCAGCCTCGGACGCAGGAGACTCTGGTCCCCCCACCCCGGTGGACGCCGGTCCGCCACCCTGCGCGCCCGGTACAGTCAGCTGCGCGAACGACCCGAGCGAACGCTGCACCGACATCCGCGTCCGTCCGGATCACTGCGGCGCGTGCGACACCGTGTGCGCAGGAACGGGCACGCTCACCGTCGCGTGCGCGAGCGGAAGCTGTTCGCCGACGTGCGACACGGCGCACGCCGACTGCAACAAGGACGGCACCGACGGCTGCGAAATCGACGTCAAGACCGATCCGAAGAACTGCGGCGCGTGCGGTCATGATTGCTCGACGAACGGCGCGTCGTCCACGACGTGTGTGGCCGGCGTGTGCACGCCGAAGTGCACCACGAACCGCGCCGATTGCTCGACGCCGAACGCGTCCACGACCGACGACGGGTGTGAGACGGACCTCAACTCGAGCGACAATTGCGGTGCGTGCGGCCGTGATTGCCAGGGCGGTGGATGCGCGAAGCTCGTGTGCACACCATTGGACCTCTCCACCACGGCGCTCGGGCCCTTCGCGGTCGACGCGAAGTACGTCCACTTCGCTACGAGCGGGGGAGTGACACGGGTCGCCGTGAATGGATCGACGCCGGTACTCGTTGGCCTGTCTTCAGTCGTTCCGGTCGGCGGCATCGCGGCCGACGGCACGTACGTCTACTACAGCGATCCGAGCGATGCGGGATCGGCAGATCCTCCGAACGGCTTCATCGTGCGGGTTCCTTCGGGCGGAACGATAACGACCGTGCCCGTCCCCAGCAGCGATCCGAGGACGATCGCGGTGGCTGGCACCTATCTCTATTGGACCGATGGAAGCAACAACACGCTTCACCGGGCCGGGCTAGATGGAGGCGATCCGACAACCGTAGAGACCGGATTCGCGATCTGTCCCCAGCTCACCACGAACGGAAAATACGTATTCGCGGCAGACGAAAACACCCTCGCTGGTGTGCCGGTCGAAGGGGGCCCCACAACGGTCACACCGACGACGATCACGCCGGCGGTCTTCAGCCTCACCATCGCCATCGACGAAACGAATGCCTATTTCTGGACCACCTCCGGTACGAGCAATCCTCCCACCTATAGCCTCGCCAAGCTTCCTCAGACGCTGGCGGGGAATCCAGTAAAGCTCGTCGACAGCACGCTAACTCCACCGAACGCCGCTCTTAGCCCCCTCGCTGCAGACCGCTCGTTCGTCTACTTTGAACAAGTCGACGGCCTCTATAGGATTGCCCCGACGGGAGGGACAGCGGTACGTCTTGTAGCGATAGACACGGCGAACGAGCCCATTCACTCCATCGTGGCTTTCGGAGGCGCGGTCTATTGGGTTGCCGGACAAACTCTGTCGAAGCTCGCCGTCTTCCCGAATTGATCAGCGCCCGAAGTCCGCGAGCACCCGCTTCGCCGCGATGTACCCGGCGGCGCCGATGACGGAGCCGGCGGGGTGACACGCGGCGCTCGCGGAGTAGAGGCCGGCGATGGGCGTCGCGACGGGGAGGCGATCGGCGAAGCCGAACGAGTTGTCGACGTGGTGAATGTGACCGCGCGTGATGCCGAAGTGACGCTCGATGCCGGGCGGATGCAGGGTGAAACGATCGACGACGAGGTCGGTGGTGCCGGGCGCGAAGCGATCGCAGATGGAGAGCAAGTGACGGACGTAGCGCTCTTCCTCGGCGTCCCAGGAGCTGCCGGCGATGTCGTAGGGAACCCACTGCACGAAGAGGGCGGAGTTGTGATGGCCTTCGACGTCTTGCAACGACGGATCGGCGGCGGTGTGGATGTACCATTCGATGGCCGGGAAATCCGGGAGGCGCCCGGACGAAGCGTCGCGGAAGGCGCGGGCGAGCTCG
>Ga0265320_10000108_pt1 | contig 71696 bp, 64 predicted proteins | sample 4827metaG_FD_202087 | JGI IMG/M metagenome (GOLD analysis project Ga0265320, IMG submission 202087) | Rhizosphere microbial communities from Carex aquatilis grown in University of Washington, Seatle, WA, United States - 4-8-27 metaG | ecosystem: Host-associated > Plants > Roots > Rhizosphere >...
GAAGTGCGCGCGACATACTTGAGTGATATTGAAGGCAACCTGCAAGGCGTGCGCACGCAGCAACCCTGGCCATGAAATCCCCCACCACGAGCCTGACGCCCGCGCTGGCGCGCCCCCTGATGGAGGCGCGGCGGCCGCGCGCGGGCTTCACGCTGACCGAGATTTTGATGGCCATCGCCATCTCGGTGCTGGTGCTGGGCGCGGCGGCGATGTTCATGTTTGCGGCGTTTACGATGCTGACGAACGCGGAGAATGATCCTGGGCTGGAACACCACAAATTGGGCGTGATCGGCTTTCTGAACTACTCGTTCGCCTCGGCGTTGCCCGACACGGCGATTCCCGTCAACCCCAACCAAGGCAACCAAACTGGCAATACCTCGGCAAACACGACGGGGAACACCACCGGGAACACGAGCAGTGCGGGCGCCAGCTCCCTCAGCATCGGCGGGGCCAACACCACCACGAGCCGCGCGGGCACCGCGTTGGCCACGACGCTTAACTCCCTGCCGACGAACAGCCCCACCTCGCCAACCGGCAACACGACGAGCAACACCACGGGGAACACGACTGGCAACACTAGCGGCAACACCAGCGGGAATACCTCGGCCAATTCCACGAGTGGCGGCTCGGATGGCGGCACGAACAATCCCGCTCCAGTGTTGAAAACCAATCTGGTGGCTTGGGGCTGGCCACCCGGGGCGTCCACCGCGGAAGACCCGTCGCTGACGTTTGTGCTGCCGACGGACAATCCCGTCCTGGTTTGGGACGAAGGCCCGCGCGTGCCGATTCGCTGTTTTCTCACCTTCAAGGAACATGAGGGCCTGTCCTTGATTTGGGCGCCGCCGTATTCGCCCAACTTGATTGAAATCAATGCGGTGCGCAAAACGATGCTTTCCCCGTTGGTGGTGAAAATGACTTATTTTTACTACGACCCCACCACGAATAATTGGAACAATTCGGACTCGCCGCCGAAAGACCCCGCCTCCGGCAGTTATGTGCTGCCCGATTTTGTGCGGCTGACTTTTGACCTGGAAGGGAAGATCAGCAACATCACCGTGCCCATTCCCGCCGCCACCACGGGCAACACCACTGGCAGCACCTCCGTGCCCATTTACTAATCCCACCCATGAATGCGCCCGACCATCATCCAGCCACCCGCCCCAGCATCGGGGCGACGGGGCGGCGGCCTGCGCGGAACCGACGACGCGGGACGATTCTGTTGATTGTGCTGGGGACGATTTTGGTGCTCTCGGCGCTCATCACGGCTTTCCTCGACATCACCCGCAAGGAAATCGTGTTGCGCGGGATGTATGTCGGGCGCGAGAGCATGCGGCTCACCGCGTGGTCGGCGTTTGAATCCACCATCGCCGTGCTGAACACGTATTTGCAAATTGATGGCGGGTTGTATGGCCCCAACCAGGGCTGGGGCGACCCGCTCAACCAGAAGGCGTGGGGCAATTCCACGGCGTCGGAGAGCGGCAACACCGCGGTGATTTACGCCGCCCCGAACGGCATGACCATCAATGTCACCATCACCGACCTGACCGGCCTGATGCCGATCAACCGCATGAGCGACAACGAATTTCTGGCGATGTTCGACTCGATGGGCGTCGACCCGAGCCAAGGGCAATCGCTGCTCGACGTCTTCCGCGACTGGACCCAGCCCTACACGGGCAATTTCACCTCCGATGGCGCGGGGCCGGATTACTACGAGACGCTTTCGCCCGGCTACGACCCGACCTACACTAACATCACCGACTTTGACGAATTCCGTTATCTAAAAGACTGGAAGGACCTCTTTTGGGACGAGAAGGGCACGGAAACACCGCTCTACCAGCAGTTCCGCAGCATGGTCACCCTGCATGATTCCGGCGGCGGGGTAAACCTGAACACCGCTTCCACCGCCGTGCTCGACATGCTGGCGGACCAATACTTGACGGAGATCGACGAGCCGACGTTGGAAAGCTATCTGTGGGGCGCGGACGGCGTGCCGAACACCCCCGACGATATGATGATTCGTAATAGCAGTGAAGAGACGACTGCGGGGGTGCTTTCGACCGCCACCGGCAACTCGACCACCGGGGGCAATACGACCGGCGGGGCGGCGGGCGGCAGCGTCACCGGCGCGAACACTTCCGCCACCAATAATTCACCCGTGTTTGCCGCGCTGGCGGCGGGAGGCGGCGGCGGGGGCGGCGCGACTCCCGGCGGAAATGGCGGGGGCGGTGCGACTCCCGGCGGCAGCGGCGGGGCGCCCCGCACGGGTGGCGCAACTCCCGGCGGAAATGGCGGGGGCGGCGCGACTCCCGGTGGCAGCGGCGGGGCCGCCCGCACGGGCGGAGCAACGCCAGGTGGCGGAGCGGCGGGCGGTGGTGGCGCAGGTGCCACGACTGGCGGAGCAAAGACGGGCACCGGCTCGACGACGGGCACCGGGTCGACCACGGGCACGACTTCCGCAACTTCCACGAACGTCGGCGTGGGCTTTCAGGCGCGGTTGCTAAAAATCAACATCGTGGTCACGCTGGGCGACTCGAATTTCCTGCTTTCCACGATTGTGAAACCGAACAATTACGGCACGGGCGTGCCGACCAGCGTGTCGGGCGGCGGGGGCGCCGGCAGCGGCGGCTTCACGGCGACGACGACCAACACCACGGGCGCCTATCCGTTCAGCATAGTGTCCTACGCGGAAAACTATGACATTCCTTAACCCGCTATTTTGACCCAACCAACGCGCCGGATGAAACTTTCCCCCCCGCAAAGGGTTTGCCCTCGCGTCACACAAAATTGATTGTCACTCCCCGAATTTTTCCCGAAACTGGCGCTTACCCCGTTGGAATTGAATTGCGCCGTTTGAGCCGCCCTTCATCATCCCTCCTTTTCCCCTCCCCGTGGCATCCATTATCAGCAATCTCCTCGCCGTTTTCAAAACCGACGCTTCCGAGCTTCCCCCGGCCGTTCGTTTTGTTCCCGCCCCCTACCTCTTCGTCCACGTGGAACCGCTGCCGGACGGCATGCAGCCCAGCGAGCTGGACGGGTTTGCCAGCGTGACGCTGGAAGGCTTGGCGCCGCTGCCCTTGGAGCAACTGGCCTGGGGCTACCTGGCCAATGAGAAAAGCCGCCACTTGCTCATTTTTGGGGCTTTTCTGGATCGGCTGCACACCGAGAATCTCGCGCCGGAAGAATCTTTTTTCCACGTCCTGCCCTCGTTTTTCGCCGCGGCACCCGCCAGCGGCAACCCGCAATGGGTTTTTGTCTGGGAAGCAGGCCATGTGACCGCCCTGCATTATGGCGCGGGGGAAACCATCCCGGCGCGCGTGGAGATTGAGCGGTTGAAGGAAGACACCCTGGCCGAGGCCTTTGAGGGCCGGGAAAACCTGCTCAAGCGTCTGGGTATGCAAGCGCGCGCGGAGGCCGCCCCGGGGTTGCTGGCCCAGCCGGAAAGCGCGCGCGGCGCGCGGGATCGCCTGACTTTCTCATTCGCGCATTACGACTCCGCCGAGGCCACCCCGACGCGCGTCCCCGGTCACGTGCCCAGCGGATCGAATGATAGCTGGCTGGCGGACCTGCGCGGCAGTTATTTCCGCGCGGCCGAACAACGCCGCCGCCGCGCCACGGCCACGGCCGGGCTGGTGTTGAAATTTGCCGCGCTGGCGGCGGTCATCTGTTTGATTGGCCAGATGGGCGTTTTCTACGGCCAGTTCTGGATTCGGAAAACCCAGAACACGATCACGGCCCAGGCGCCCGACGTGAATTTGGTGAACCAGCGCATCAAGCTGCTCACGCAAATTTCAAATTTCGTGGATCATGAACTGCACCCCTTCGAGATGCTGGGCGCACTCGAGCCCTACCGCCCGAACAAAACGGTGTATTATGTGAAGATGCGCGCCTTTGAAAACAACAAGCTCAGCCTCGATTGCATTTCGACCGATGAGCACGCCGTTCCGGAATTCATGGATAGTCTGGCCAATTCCGGCATGGTGAATGTGGATCGCAATAATACCAATATCGCGTCCAATCCCCTGGCCAATCCGCCGCAAATCAAATTCACGCTAAATTTGTCTTTCAACACGGTGCCGGCCAGTGAGGAAATGCCGCCGGCGCCGCCCCCGCCCGCGCCAGAGCCGACCCCGCCGGAACCCGGCATTGCCGCGGATCTTCAGGCGGACTTCAACAATCCCAATGGCGGACAGGCAGCGAACCCGCAGGATCTGCAAAATGCGGCGCAAGATGCCGGCCAACCCGCGGATGGCGGGCCGACAGTCATCACCGCGCCCTCCGGGCCGACGGTGATCACCGCCCCGACAGCGGCACCGGAAGCTCCGGCGCCGGTGCCCGCCCCGGTAGCCGCGCCCGCCGCGGATACCACGGCCGCCCAGTAACTTTGTTTTTCACCCCCTCCCCACTTGATTTTTCCGATTCAGACCGCCGACTCCCCATGACTCTCCGCCCCTTGCAGACCTGGTTTGAGAAAATGTCGCCGCGCGAGCGGACGATGCTGCTGGGCTTCGCCTGGGCGGTCGTGGTGCTCTGGGGCAGCCTCCTCTTGCGCCAGGCGAAAGCGGTCCGGGCGGACATCGCGGCCAAGCAGGCGGTGTTGAAGTCGCAGCAGGACTCGCTGAACCAGAAGCCCAAGGTGATGACTCAGATCGCCTACTATCAGGAAAAATTTAAGACCTCGGTTTCCGCCGGCGAATTGATGAGCCGGACCACTACTTACTACAAGGCGGCGGGCGTCGTGCCGGCGCCCACCATCAATGCCATCCGCAACGACGCGAAGAAGGAAAGCATTTTCAACGTCAACTCCGTCTCGGTGCACTTCACCCGCACGCCTTTTCGCAATCTGGCGGACCTCACCTCGCGCGTGCTGGCGGACAAACCTTACCTCATCATCAATGATTTGACGATGAGTCCCGAACGCACCGACCCACGCCTGATGACCGGCGATATGCGCATTTTCTCCCTGGAACTCAAACCCGGCGCGCTGGATGTCTCCGCCCCGGCTTCGGCGGTCAAATAACCCCTGACCCCTACCCCTTTAAACTCAAATAACCCTTCTCATGTCCTCGTTACTGTCCTCCCTCCTGCCCACGCGACGCCGCACTGCCGGCCTCGCGCAGTTCACTCTCGCGCTACTCGCGGTTCTGCCGCTCCTGTCTGAGGCGCAAGTGCCCGCCCCTGCCGCACCAGCCGACACGACGGCGGCACCCGCTGCCACTGGCGGCGGTGGACGCCGGGGTGGCCGCAATGGCGGTGGCTTTCAAGGTGGTGGTGGTGGCCGAGGTGGCCGACGGGGTGGCCCCGCAGCGGCGGCAGCTTCTGACGCCGGGACGGGTATCACCACACAAGTCGCCGGTGTACCCGGGGCTGGCCCGGGGGCGAATGGAGCAATTGGCGGACCGAATAACGCGCAAGGCGGCCCGCCTGCGCCCGTGGCGGAAATTGGCAACACGCCCAACCAGGATGAGCCGATCATCGTGAACATGCCGGGTAATTCCGCCCAAGATGTGCTCGAATGGCTGCAACGCAACACCGGCAAAATCATTCTGCAAGGTTCAAATCTGCCCGGCGGCACCGGTTTTCGCATAATCTTCTCGACCGATGCCGGCCCGAACAACGCCCTGCCGCGCAAAGAGGTTGTCCGCGCAGTGGAAACCTTGCTGTCCCTGAACGGCATTGTCCTTATCCCCATGGGTGACAATATGTTGAAGGCTGAAGTGGCCGACAATGTGGTGGGCAAGGGCATCCCGTTCGCGGATGATGCGTTGATCGCCAATGGCGAACCGAGCGGCATGGTTTACGGCCGCTTCTTCCACCTTGATTACATCACGCCGCTGGCGGCGGTCGCCCGCATCACGCCGTTCCTGAGCCAACACAGTACGATTGACCCGGTGGGTTTGGCCAAAGAAGGCACGATTTTCGTGGCCGACACGCTGCTGAACCTTCAAAAAGTGGCCGAAGTGCTGAAGCACTTTGACCGCCCGGTGGACAAGCTGAATGACGACATCATTTTCCGCACGCTGATCAATTCCAGCGCACAGACCGTGGCGACAAATTTGTCCGCGCTCGCGGCCGGACCCCTGGCGAAATATTTTTCGACCGCCGCCGGTTCTGACAGCAATTCCGACGCGGGCACCATTACCACCTTTACCGCCGACACCCGGACGAATTCCATCATCGTGGTCACCAACAAGGGCAATCATGACATGGCCAACGAGTTACTGGACGATATGGACAAAGATGTGGTTCCGAACACCAATACGAAGGTCTACTCCCTCAAGCAAGCGGTGGCCAACACCACGGCGACGCTGCTCAACGCGGTGGTCACGGGAGTCCAGGGCGCGACGGGCGTGCGCGGCGGCGCGGCGGCGGGCGGAGCGGGCGCGGCGGCACTGGGTGCGGGGGCGGCGACGGCCCCCAACGCGTCACGCGACCAGCAGTTCAGCCCTTATGTCACCATCCAGTCCGACACGCGCACCAATTCGATTGTGGCGTATGGCACGCCTTCCGACTTGCGCCAAATCAGCAGTTTGATTGACCAGGTGGACATCGTTTTGCCCCAGGTGCACATCGACGCGGTGGTGACGGAAGTCACCCTCACCAAGGACCAAGCCACGGGCCTGTCCTCCTTTAATGTCAACTACGGCTTCACGCCCGGGAGTGGCACGACGGCCGCCGCGACCGGCGGTCTGAAGACTTATGGCGCGGCCGGCCCGACGGCGCAGAGCGGCATCACGTCGCCGGCTTTTTCAATCAACGGCATCCTGACCGGCTGGGATTTGAACACCGTCTTCAATGTGGCACAGCAAAACAGCAATGTGAAGGTGCTGTCCAACCCCTCGCTTACAGTCACCCACAACGCCCTCGGCTTGATTAGCGTCGGCGAACGCATCCCGACCATCAACAGCTCCACCACGACCCTGGCGACCAGTGTGGCGAACAATAACGTGACCAGCACGGTCACCTACACGAATGTGACCATTGAGTTGCAGGTCATCCCCTTCATCGGCAAGGACGGCAGTGTCTACATGAACATTTCCCAAAACGTGTCGGACGTGGTTTCGGAAGTGTCCATTAACGGCAACAACCAGCCCATCATCGGCACCCGCAACGTCACTTCCTTCGTGACCGTGCATGACGGCGACGTGCTGGTGCTGGGCGGCTTGCGCCAGCGCAGCGTCAGCTCGACCCACGGCATCATGTTCCTCCTCGGTGAAATTCCGATTCTGGGCACGCTGTTCCAACCCGACACCTACGACTCGACCCAGCGCGAGTTGATCGTGTTCATCAAGCCGACCATCATCAAAGGCTCGTCCGACGCGGCGCAGATGGGCCATGACATGGCGGAACATTCCCCCGCCAGCGACCTCACGGTCAAATATTTGGGCGACCATAATCTGGCCAGCGACGCCCTTGAGCAAGGCACGGCCTACGAAGTCAATTCCAAGAGCAAGACCGGCCCATCGCCCGACCACTCGCCAAGTCCGGCCCCGGCGGCGCCCACACCCGCACCCATGACGCCCGCAGCGCCGACGGCGACACCGGAAGCACCGGCCCCCGCGGCGGTGACACCCACGGCTTCGACACCGCCACCCGCCACCGAACCAGCGACCGCTTCCGCCCCGGCGGCACCAGCCCCGGCCACCCCGGCTCCGGCAACCGATACGCAACCAACCATCGGTCCCGGGGGTTTCAGTAAGTAGGAACCTTGGGCCGAGGCGTCTCATCCCTGTCCATGCCCACATTTCAACCGTCAACAACCACTCCCATGAAAACCACCCAACGCTCGTCGGTCTCACAGATTTTGCGCCACCGCGTGTCCGTTGGCGCATGGGCTGGCCTCACGGCCGGATTGCTCCCGGTTGTCTCCCTCGCCCTGGGTCAGGCAACCCCCGCGCCCCAGCCGGCACCGGCCGCCGCGAGCACCCCGGCCGCAGTCACTTCCACCCCCGCCCCGGCAGCTGGAGCCTCCAGCCCGTTGGCCAGCGTGGTGAATGAGAGCGACCCGTTTGTGCCGGCCAATTTTGTGCCCCCGCAGCCGGTGACGCCGTTGACTCGCCTGGCCGCGCCGGTGGCGGTGAACGTGCAATACCACGGCTTCTCGATGGAAGGGGACAAAACCTACTACGATATTTACGATATTCGCAGCACGCAAAGCCATTGGATGCTGATGAGCGACACCTGGATGGTTCCCGGTGGCGGCACCTTGCAAATCACAGGGGTTTCCAACGGCGGCAAGACCGTCGTGGTGGACACGGGTGGTCGCACCGGGGTTTCACTCGATCTCTATAAGCCGGCCAACAGCTCTTACATGCCCGTGGCCATTGTCGGGCAAGCGGCCCCGACTGTCATTGGGGCGGTCACCGGTGGCGGCCGTCGTGGCGGGCTGGGCGGCCTCGGCGCAGCTACTGCAGTGGGCGGGCCTGCGATCGTGGGAGGCGGGTTGGGCAACGGGCTGGGTGGTGGTGGCCGCCGCGGTGGCGGATTGGGCGGCGGCGGCTTGGGTGGCGGCGGTGGATTTGGCGGCGCGGGTGGTGGTTTGGGCGGCGGTGGTGGCCGCGGTGCCGGTGGTGGATTTGGTGGAGCGGGTGGTGGCGGCTTTGGTGGCGCCGGCGGCGGAGGTGGATTTGGTGGCGGTGGTGGTGGCTTTGGCGGCGGCGGTGGTGCCGGTGGCGGTGGCGGCGGCGGCGGTGTGACGGCTGGCGCCAATAACGGCGGCTTTAACACCGGCGGCGCAGTCGGCGGCCTCGGCGGCGGCACCACGACCAATAATACGGGCGTGGTCACACGTCGGCAGATCGTGGCTCCCACGGGCGGCTAATTTTTTCTTGAGCGGAAACTTCGGTTTTCACTCCCATTTCACAATATTCTTTCCGATGCCTGCTTCCGCTCATCACTATTCCGCGTTGGCGGACTGGCTTTCCCAGCTCGACGACGAAAAGCAGGCCTCCCTGCGCGACACGCCGCTGGCCGACCGGCAACGCCGGCTGGCCGACCTGACGGCCACCACGCCGCTGGAAGCGCTGAAGCGTCTGTGCGATTTGACCAAGCTGCCCCTCACGGAGCAGATTAAAATCATCCCCAGCCCGACCAAGACGGTGCCGCTGCGCCTGGTGCACGAATACCAGTGCCTGCCGATTGAAAATGAAAATCTGGCGCCGGATGAAGTGGCGTTGGTGACCGTGTGGCCGCCGGAACCGCATTGGGACAACTGGATACGCGCCGTCACCGGAAAACGCCCGGTGTGGTCGCTGGGGCCGGCGGAACAGATTGCCAACACCATCACGCAGAACTTCGGCGTGGGCGCCGGGAGCCTCGATGATTCCGACCTCTCCGGCATTGCCGAGGAGAAGGAGGAAGACGAGGAAGACGAGAACGCGGCGATCATCCGCTTCGTCAATGAAGTCATTGGCAAAGCCGTGCAGGATCGCGCGACGGACATTCACTTTGAGCCGGGCAAGGACGTGCTGATCATCCGCTACCGCATTGACGGCAACCTGGTGCCGGTGCGGGTGCCCGACAATCTGGTGCGGGTACAAAGCGCCATCATCGCGCGCATCAAAATCATGGCGCGCCTGAATATTTCCGAACGCCGCCGCCCGCAGGACGGGCGCATCGGCTTCTCCTCCGGCGGCGAGGGCGACATTGACATCCGCGTCTCGACCCTGCCGACACTTTACGGGGAAAGCGTGAGTTTGCGCCTCCTGCAGCAAAGCTCCCAACCATTGTCCATCGAAGAGCTGGGCTTCCTGCCGGAAGATGTGGCCAAGATGGAGCCGGCGCTGAAACGCCCGCACGGCATCATCCTCATCACCGGCCCGACCGGTTCCGGCAAAAGCACGACGCTGACCGCCTTCATCCGCAAGGTGCGCAACCCCGAATTGCGCATCATCACGGTCGAGGATCCGGTCGAATACGAAGTGCCGGGCATCAACCAGACGCAGGTGCACGCGGAAATCGGCCTCACTTTTGCCAATGCGCTGCGCACGGTGCTGCGCCAGGACCCCGACGTCATCATGGTGGGTGAAATTCGCGACCGCGAGACGGCGGACATCGCCATCCGCGCCTCGCTGACGGGCCACTTGGTGCTGAGCACAGTCCACACCAACGACGCCCCCGGCGCGGTCACCCGACTGATTGACATGGGGCTGGAGCCGTTCCTGATTGCGTCGTCGATGGAAATGGTCGTGGCCCAGCGCCTGGTGCGCCGCCTTTGTCCGGTGTGCAAACAACCATCGGATGACTCAATTGCCTTTGTCGGCGGCTGTCTCGTGGCGTTGAAGATTGACCCCAAGGAAATCGCCTTTAGCCACCAACTGTGCAAGCCGGTGGGCTGTGACGCCTGCCGCGGGCTGGGCTACCGCGGGCGTATTGCCATGGCGGAAGTGCTGCACATTGACGAAGGCGTGCATGACCTCATTCTCAAGCGCGCCTCGGCGATGGAGATCCGGCACTATGCAGTCGCCCACGGGATGCGCACCCTGACCGCCTGCGGTTGGGAATTGTGCAAACGCGGCATGACCGCCCTCACCGAAGTCATGGACTACGCGGAAATGATGGAATCCGAGGAAGCCGCGCCCACCCCGGATGCCGCCTTGCCCGCCGAACCCGCCCCCGTGCCCGCCGGGAACAAATCCTGATGGACGCGGCCTAACCGTCCCTCCGGCCCTTTTCCTTCCGCCGCCCCGGAGCAGGGTGCCGGAAAAAGTTCCGGGTGATGACGCTCCCGACTTTTTTTCTTCAATTTACCCAGCCCGTTCTCCATTCTATCCGCCATGCCGACTTTTTCGTATCGCGCCATGAACTCGAAGGGCGAGGCGCAGACCGGCGTCATGGAAGCCGCGAACCGGGGCGCGGTCATCCAGCGTTTGCGTTCCATGCAGTTGCGCCCGGTGGACATCAACTCCAAGGGTGGCTCGGCGGCGGCGGCGGCGGTGGCCACGGCCAGGGACTCGCTCGTGCCGGAAGCCTCGGCCCAGACCAAACCCGGCGGTCCGCTGAAACTGCTGGAGCCGGAGCAGTTCAAGGGCGGCAAGAACGCGCTGGCCTTCCTGAAAAAACTGCACCAGCTCAACGCGGGCGGAATGCCGCTGGGCGATTCCATCCGGCTGCTGAGCGTGCGCGTGAGCGACCCCAAGCAGGCGTCCCTCGCGACGCGGTTGTGGAAGGACATCAGCGAGGGCCGCACCTTCGCCAATGCGCTGCGCAATTATCCCAAGAGTTTTGACACGGCGACCGTCCACCTGGTGGAGGCGGGGGAAACCACGGGCAACCTGATACCGGTGCTGAAGAACGTCATCGACAATCTGGAAGAGCAGGCCGATTTGCGCAAAAAAATACTGGGCGGGCTGGCCTACCCGATCTTCATCTGCGCGCTGGCCTTCGGCGTGATGCTGCTGTTCCTGTATTTCCTGCTGCCGCGCATCTCGGACATGATGAAGAGCATGAACGGCCAGATGAATTTCCTGACCCAATCGCTCATCAATGTGTCGGGTTTTGCGGCGCACTGGGGCTGGGCGGTGATGCTGGTGCTGGGCATCGCGGCGGTGGCGATTTTCCGCTGGCGCAAGACGCCCGAGGGGCGCAATGCGACGGACGGCTGGTGCCTGAAAATTCCGTTCGTGAACACGATTTTCCTCAACATCGACATTTGCCATATTTCGAATTTGTGCGCCACCCTGCTGGAAAGCGGCCTGAACACGACCGAGACGCTGCGGATGACGGAGCGCACGGTGACGAATACGATTGTCCAATCGCGCTTTAACGCCGCGCGCACGCTGATCAATGACGGCGCGTCGTTCTCGAACGCGTTCCGCCGCTACACTGTGCTGCCGGATTTGGATCTCGACCTGCTGTCCGTCGGGGAAAACACGGGCAATATCGCCAAGAGCTTCCGGGAAATTTACAAGATGCACAGCCAGCAATTGACGGAGCAGTTCCAGTTGCTGACCATTCTCATCACCGGCGGCGCGCTGGGCACGGCCTTCCTGCTGGTCGCCATCCTCGCCGTGAGCATCGTGCTGAGCGTGCTGGGCATGAGCAAATCCCTCCTCGGGCACAAGTAGGCGGCGCAGGGGCACCGGCGAATGGGCGGTTCAGGGCCGGGACGCCGGCGATTGATCGATGCGGCGGGCGAGTTCGAGGTCCATCGCCGTGACGCGGCCGCCGGCGTCGTGGGTGTTCAAGCCCAGCTCGACTTTGTTGTAAACGTTTTTGATTTCCGGGTGGTGGTCGAGGCCCTCGGCTTCGAAGCCGAGGCGGACGATGAAGGCCAGGGCGTCGCGAAAGTTCTTGAATTGAAAATGTTTGACCAGCTTATGGCCGGTGAAGGCCCAGCCGGGCAAATCAACCAAGGCGGCGTTGATTTCGGCTTCGGTGAGGGGTAGGCGAGGTATTTTGTTCATGAGGGGCGGGGAAAGAGGGAAGGGATTCAACATCGAACATCGAACTTTCAACATCCAACATCGAATGTTCAGAATTTAAGATTTCAGATTTGAGATTTCAGATTTTCGAATTGGATGTTGGATGTTGGATGTTGCCGGTCAGTCTTCCACTTTCAATTCCCGGCCCATCAAGCGCTGGATGGTTTGGCGCGGGTCGCGGCCACCGTAAAGGAGGGCGTGGACTTCGGCGAGGATGGGGGCGTCGATTTTTTCGCGCTGGCAGAACGCGGCGAAAGCGGCGGTGGCGCCATAGCCTTCGACAACGGTCTGGCGTCCGCGTAGAAGAATCTCGGGCGAATAGCCGCGGGCGATGTCCTCGCCAAAGGTGCGGTTGCGGCTCCAGCGGCCATTGCAAGTGGCGATGAAATCGCCAAAACCGCCGAGGCCGTAAAACGTCGCGGTCTGACCGCCCAAACGCACGCCGACGACGGTCATTTCATGCAGGGCACGCGTCAGGTAGGCGGCCTTGGCGTTGTCCCCGAGGCCCAGGCCGTCGCAGAGGCCCGCGCCGATGGCGTAGATGTTCTTGAGCGCGGCGGCGGTCTCGACGCCGACGACATCGCGCGAACGATAGACGCGCAACGTGGGGCCGCTGAGGGCGGACTGGACGAGCCGGGCGCGCGCTTCCGTGGCTGGGGTGGCGAAGACGACCGCCGTGGGCTGGCCCGCGGCGACTTCGGCGGCGTGCGAGGGGCCGGAGAGCACGCCGAGGTCCGCGCCGGGGATGATTTCCGCCACAATCGCGCACGGGAGCTTGAAGGTGTCTTGTTCCAGGCCCTTGCAAAGGGTGATGAAGATGGGCTTGGCCCAGGCGGCATCCATTTGCGCGTCGAGGGATTGGACGAGGGCGCGCAGACCGAGCATGGGGCAGGCGAGGAGGACGATGTCGGCCTCCATCAGCGAGGGACGAATTTCGAGGCCGATTTGGAGGCTGGGCGGCAGGGTGAAGCCGGGCAGATACTCGCGGTTCTCCCGAAGGTCAGCGAGGGCGAGGGCGGATTCGAGGCGGCGCGGCACGAGGGTGACCACGTGGCCCGCGCGGTCGCAGTGCAGCGCCAAGGCCGTGCCCCAAGCGCCGGCTCCAAGAATGGTGACGTTCATCCGAGGCCAGTAAACGCGACCGCCCCCGCCCCGCCAAGCCGGAAATCCCTTCGGTGCCACTTCAGGCCATTCAGCTCATCTCACAGTCAATATTAAATCCACTCAGAAAAAGTGACATTGACAAGGTATACATAAAAAGTGATGTTTTATTTTTCAGATTTTTATTTGATTATAGATGAAAGCAACCAAGTTCATCCTGTGGCTTTTACTGGCTTGGCTCGCGACGCTCTCCACGGGCCAGGCGAAGCGCTATGCGCTGCCCGGCGCGCCCACCGAGGGACCGAATTTATACGCGTATGTGAAACAGAACCCCTGGACGGAATTCGACCCGGACGGCCTATTTGCCAACACCGACCTCGACGCGGGCGAATGGTTCCGTGCCGTCATTACTGGCGCCGGCCAGGGCGCGATGGACTACGGCAAAAATGTGATCAAGGCCCCCTACACTGTTGGCCAGGGCGTCGTCAGCGGCTACCAGCAAATCGGTGAACTCGGCGGCGACGTCCTCACCGGGAATACGGGGGTTGGCACAATGGCGCATAACCCCGGGGCGACCCTGCAAGCGACCGGCCAAGTGGCGCTGGACGCCCTCAAGCAAGCCGCCCAATCCTTCAGCACCCCCGCAGGCCTCGGTCAGAACGCTGGCAGTTTCCTGCTGCTCGGCAGCCTCAGCGCTGGACTGAAAACCCCCGTCCCCGACTCCCCGCCCGTGCTGGCCCCCGTGGAGACTTCCGCCAGGGCCATCGCTGAACAGAATGCGAAGCTGATTGGCGAGGCGGAAACAAAGGTGACGAAGAATACGGGAGATATTTCGCCAGACATAAAACCGAGCGAAGTCGCCGGAAAAACGCCTGCCGAAATAGATGCTTTGGCGAAACAAAGAGGACTGGTGCCCAAAGGACCAGACCCAATGAGCGGGAAGGGATCCTACGACGATCCAGTGACAGGAGAACAGAGGATATTGTCTCATCCTGATGCGGAATCCGGGTCACATGCTCATGTTAATGATCCTCAGGGTAATCGGCTTGATATTAATGGCAACAAAGTCGACAATGATACGCCGGAAGCCCACTTACCGATATCTGCGGGTCAATAGTACAAATTTATGAATTTTTTAAAAAAACTGCATGATGCCACTTTACTGGATGCGCATCTCGATTGGCAAACTGGCGAACTTAGATTGGGACTAAGATCACGACTAATTAATATGCCCAAAGGCTGCCTTATCGCAGAATCGGTCTCAAATTTTATTTTGCCACGAAAATTTTCCTGGGGAAGGAGCGTATCAATCAACAACATCGTAGTTAAAACGGAAAAGGACAGCACCGTGCTTTTAATTGAAATGCAGAGCGGGGATATTATTGAGATCACTTGCAAACACTTTCACTTGGATCCGCCGCTCGATTTCCAGGCCACGGGGGGTATCCGTAATCTAGCATAATTACGCGCTTGTTACGCGTTGCAAAAAACAGTGGAATCAGGGGCGACGCGTTTCGCGCCTGATCCCCGATGAAACCTTCCGTGCTTTTCCTGGCTTTGCCGCTGCTGGCCGGACTGGCGACGCACAATGTTTTCGGCGCGGCGGCCCGCAACCCCGCGCCTTCGCCGGATTTGAGCAAGTTCATCCTGACTCCGCGCGAGCCGCACACCCCGCGGATTAACGGTCCAAGCGTTTACGGCCAACGCCCGGGCAACCCGTTTCTCTTCACGATTCCCGCCACGGGTGACCGGCCGATGACCTTTGCGGCGGATGGGCTGCCTGCGGGCTTGAAACTCGACCCCAACACGGGACGCATTTCCGGCGTCGCGGCGACGGCCGGGAACTACCCCGTGACGCTCACGGCGGAGAACGCGCTGGGCCGCGCTTCGCGCAATTTCAAAATCGTCATCGGCGAGCAAATCGCGCTCACGCCGCCGATGGGCTGGAACAGCTGGAATTCCTGGGCGGGGCGCGTGGACCAAGACAAGGTGCTGCAATCGGCGAAATTTTTGATTTCGACGGGCCTGGTCAACCACGGCTGGACGTATGTGAATATTGACGACACCTGGCAGGGCACGCGCACCGGGCCGGATCACGCCTTGCAGGCCAACGAGAAATTTCCCGACATGTCCGGCTTGTGCGGCCAGATCCACCAGTTGGGCTTGAAGGCGGGGATTTATTCGACGCCGTGGATTACCTCCTACGCCAACTATCCGGGAGGTTCGAGCGACGACGCGGAAGGCGTGTGGGACAAGGCCACGATGGCGAATGGAAATTTCCATCGGACCGGGAACAATCATTTTATCGCCTCCGACGCCAAGGAGTGGGCCGGTTGGGGTTTTGACTATCTCAAATACGACTGGAACCCGAACGACACCGCCAGCACCGAGGAAGTGAGCACGGCTTTGCGCCAGAGCGGACGGGACATTGTCCTGAGCCTATCGAATTCCGCGCCGTTCAACCACGCCGCCGATTGGGCGAATTTGGCCAATGCGTGGCGCACGACGGGCGATATCGGAGATTTGTGGGGCCGGGCGCCGGATTACCATCACGGCATTGCGGAAATTGGCTTTGGGCAGGACTCGTGGGCGACCTACGGCGGGCCGGGCCATTGGAACGACCCGGACATGCTCGTGGTCGGCTGGGTGAGTGTCGGCTCGGCCCTCCACCCCACCCGCTTGACGCCCGATGAGCAATACACGCACATCAGCCTGTGGTGCCTGCTGTCCGCGCCGCTGCTGATTGGCTGCGAGATGGATCAACTGGATAGTTTCACGCTCAATTTGCTGACGAACGACGAAGTCCTGGCGGTCGACCAGGATGCCCTGGGCAAATCGGCGGTGCGAGTTTCCGGGCCGGCCTTCCAGCCGCCGCCGCCGGTGGGTGGCCGGGGCGGGCCGCCGCCGCCCAGCAACAATTTGTCTTTTCAGGAGCAAATCGCCCTCAGCGATGCGTTGCGGAAAGCGCTGTCCGAGGAGGATCCGCAGGTGAAAAACATTCTCGACCAGCATCCCAACTACACGCTGCTCTCGAATGTCAACATGACCAACAATCCCGGCGGCAACGGGCTGGTGTATGCGAAGCCGCTGGAGGATGGCACAATTGCGGTCGGGTTGTTCAACGTCGGCCCGCGCCCGGAAAAAGTGACGGCGGCCTGGTCGGACCTGGGGCTGACCGGGCGGCAGGTGGTGCGCGACTTGTGGCGGCAACAGGAAGTCGGCACATTTGACAGCGCCTTTGCCCAGACGGTGCCCGCGCACGGGGTGGTGCTGGTGAAAATCAAGCCCGCGCCCTAGGTGGGGCAGCCGCTCCTTTCGACTTGATACGCTGGGCATTTTGCGCCGTCATGCGGGTTTGCGCGCAAGCGGTTCTTCCCTCATGCAATATCGGACGCTCGGCCACACGGGCCTAAAAGTATCGGCGCTGGCTTTCGGCGGCTCATCGCTCGGCTCGGCCTTCCGTCCCATTGACGAGGGCGAAGGCATACGGGCGGTGCACACGGCGCTGGATCACGGCATCAACCTGATCGACACCGCGCCTTACTATGGCGCGACGACCGCCGAGACGGTGCTGGGCAAGGCGCTGCGGGGTGTGCCGCGCGAGAAATACCATCTGGCCACCAAGGTCGCGCGCTATGGGCCGGAGGAGAAGGACTTTGATTTTTCGGCCAAGCGGGTGACGGCGAGCGTGGATGAAAGCCTGGTTCGGCTGGGGGTGGCTTACGTGGATTTCATCCAGGTGCATGACATGGAATTTGGCGATTTGGAGCAAATCGTGCACGAGACGATTCCCGCGTTGCAGAAGGTCAAGGTGGCGGGCAAGGCGCGGTTCGTGGGGATATCGTGTCTGCCGGTGCGGTTGTTGCGGGCCGTGCTCGACCGCGCGCCGGTGGACCAAATCCAGTCGTATTGCCATTATTGCCTGAATGACACGGCGCTGGCGGATTTGCTGCCGTATTTGCGGCAAAAAGGCGTCGCCATTTTCAATTCCGCGCCACTGGCGATGCGGCTGCTGAGCAATGATGGGCCACCGGCCTGGCACCCCGCGCCGGCCAGCCTGCGCGCGAAATGCGCCGAGGCGGCGGCGTTGTGCCGCGCCCGCGGGTCGGACATCGGCAAGCTGGCCCTGCAATTTTCGCTGGCCAACCCCGACATCCACACCAACATAGTCGGCACGGCCGACCCCCGCCGGGTTTTGCACAACCTGCGCGACCTGGCCGAGCCGCTCGACCAAACGCTGCTGGCCGATGTGCAAAAAATCCTTGTGCCAGTGCACAATCTCACCTGGCCGTCGGGGCGGAAGGAGAACAATTAATGCTCATGAAAACTCTGGTCATTGATGCGCCCGGAAAATATTCCAGCGGCGAAAAGCCCCGGCCCGCGCCCAAGGACGGCGAAGTATTGCTGCGCGTGCGGCGGCTGGGTTTTTGCGGCACGGACTTGAGCACGTTTCGCGGGGTGAACCCACTGGTGAGCTACCCTCGCGTGCCAGGGCACGAAATCGCGGCGGTGATCGAGGCGGTGACTCCCGGCGTGCCGGCGATTTTGTCCATCGGCCAGGAGGTCACGGTCATGCCCTACACCGCGTGCGGAAAATGCACGGCGTGCCGGAGCGGGCGCGCGAACGCGTGCCGCAATAATCTCACGCTCGGCGTGCAGCAGGAAGGCGCATTCACGGATTACATTGTCGTGCCCTGGCAGAAAGTCGTGACGGCGCGGCTGGGCTTGCGCGAGCTGGCACTGGTGGAGCCGCTGGCGGTGGGCTTCCACGCCGCGGCGCGCGGGCGCGTGACCAAGGCCGACACGGTGCTGGTTTTCGGCTGCGGGATGATTGGCCTCGGCGTGATTGCCGCCGCCGGATTGCATCGCGGCGCAAACGTCATCGCCGTGGACATCGAAGACGGCAAGCTGGCGCTGGCGAAAAAAGCCGGCGCGGCGCACGTCATCAATTCGAAAACTGAAAATCTGGCCGAGCGCGTGCAGTCATTGACGAATGGCGACGGTGCGAATGTTTGCATCGAGGCGGTGGGCGCGCCGGCGACGTTCCTGGCCGCGGTGGAAAATGTGTGCTTCGCCGGGAGGATTGTCTATATCGGCTACGCCAAGGCGCCGGTGTCCTACGAAACGAAGTATTTTGTGCTGAAGGAATTGGACATCCTTGGCTCACGCAATTCGACGACGGAGGATTTTCGCGCCGTGGTAGAACTACTCGAAAGCGGGCGCTATCCGGTCGCGGAGACCATTACGCGCACCGTGCCGTTTGCCGAAGCCGGCGCGGCGCTGGCGGACTGGTCGAACAATCCCGGTGCCATCACGAAAATCCACGTCAACGTCGACTAAGCCATGCCCGTCATAGATTCCCACCATCATTTTTGGCGTTACAGCGTCGAGGATTACGCCTGGATCAAGGAATCGATGGGGGTCATCCGGCGGGATTTTCTACCGGCGGATTTGGAAAAAACCATCCGGGCGGCGGTGGTGGATGGCGTGGTGTCGGTGCAGGCGCGGCAGAGTCTGGAGGAAACGCGCTGGCTGCTGGAATTGGCGGGGGCGAATCCGTTTGTCCGTGGCGTGGTCGGCTGGGCGCCGTTAATCGCACCGGACATCGCCAAAATTCTCGGGGAACTGACGACAGATAAAAAGTTGCGGGCGCTGCGCCATGTGCTGCAAACCGAACCGGATGAGCTTTACATGTTGCGCGAGGATTTTAATCGCGGGATCGCCGCGCTGCCGGAGTGCGGGCTGGCCTACGACATCCTGATTTTTGAACGGCATTTGCCGCAGACGATGCAGTTCGTCGACCGCCACCCGCGGCAAGTGTTCGTGCTGGATCACCTGGCCAAGCCGCGCATCAAGGACGGGCAGTTGCAACCTTGGGCGAAAAATATTCGCGAACTGGCGCGGCGGCCGAATGTCTATTGCAAGGTTTCCGGAATGGTGACGGAGGCCGATTACGCGCTGTGGACTGAGGCGGATTTACAGCCTTTCTTCGACACGGTGCTCGAAGCCTTTGGGCCGCGGCGGCTGATGCTGGGCAGCGACTGGCCGGTGTGCCTGGTGGCATGCGATTATGCGCGCTGGGTGGGCCTGGTGCGGAAATGGATCCAGCAATTGTCCGCGGCCGAACAAGCGCGCATCCTCGGCGGCACGGCGGTGGAGGCCTACCGGCTCTGAGCCGCCGGGCGCGCGCGGTGGTGGCGCAGTAGCGCGCTGGGGGGCACACCGTGGACGGCCTTGAATTGGTGCGAGAAGTGGAACGGGTCCGCAAAACCGAAGCGCGCGGCGGTTTCCTTGACGAGGCCGCCCTGTTCGAGAAGTTTTTCCGCGGCGAGGTTCATGCGGCGGCGCAGCAGGTATTGGTAGGGACTCAGGCCTTCGTAACGGCGAAACCAGCGGCAGATGCTGGACGCTTCCGCCCCCACCGCCCGGGCGACTTCGCCAAGGGTGCGGAGATTTTCCGTCTCGGCGTCCATGAAGGCTTTGCAGCGCAAAAAGGCTTCCCGGGCGCGCTCATTGGGGCGGGTGGTGAAGGAGGAAGTGTCCTCGATTTTGAGCAGGAGAAACTCGACGAGGGCGGCGGTGAGCGCGGCGCGCTGCGGGCCGGAATACTGGCCTTCGCGCAGGAGAATATCGAAAACGCTCGCGATTTCGGCATGGGGCGAAAGCTGGCGGACCACGCCCGGTAGCAACTGGCAGCGGCGCAGGCGCGCTTGGACACCACGCCCGGCGAGCGAGAAAAAATATTTGACGAGCACATCGGACGAGGAGGTGCGAATTTCGTGGGGAGTCGAGGGGCCGTAGGCGAAGATCGCGCCGGGGGCCAGCTCGTGCGGGCGGCCATTGACGACGGCCTGGCCGCGTCCGGCGACGATGTATTCGATGGACGTGTAGGGGAAACGTTCGCGCGCGATAAAGTAGTCGGGGTTGCAATGCTCGAAGCCGCCCATGACCAACTCGAGCCGGGCGGAAGGGCGCGGCGCGAGGTTGAGGAAAAAATAGCGGGCGTCCTTGACTTGCTTGGAGAGGAGACTGGCGGTGTCGGTTCGGACAATTTTAGACATGTTAATGCCACTTCTAAGCATAGCTCGGGATTGCCAGCGAGTGAAATCTTGGTCAAGATTACCCCATTTCCCCCCGCCCTGCCACCGGACGGTGGGAGGTTGATTTTGCCCCATGAAAAAATTTCTCCGGAATCTGTCGCGGCCGACTTTACTCGCTATCACTGGACTTTTGGCTGGCACGACTCTGCACGCGCAGCAGCGGCCGCTCAAGCCGGAGCGCGGCGACGCACCGGACTCCAAGCTCTATGACTTCGGCGGCATGGGGCCGAACGCGACGCCCGAGATTGTCGCGGCGGCAGACCGGGCCGTGACGACGCCAATGGCCCCCGGCCCGTTTGCGGCGACATGGGACTCGATTCAGAAAAATTACACGACACCCGCGTGGTTCGAGGACGCGAAATTCGGCATCTTCATGCATTGGGGCGTTTACTCGGTCGCGGCCCACGGGCCGAGCGCCGCGGAGTGGTATGAGAAGCACATGTATGGCAGCGAGCTGCAGTGGCACTTGGACAACTTTGGCGACCCGGCCGCCGGGGCGGGTTACAAAAATTTGATTCCGCTGTTTACAGCCAAAAATTGGGATCCGGATGCGTGGGCGGTGTTGTTCAAAAAATCCGGGGCGAAATTCGTGGTGCCCACGGCGGAACACCACGACAATTTTGCCAACTGGGACAGCCAGGTGACGCCCTACAACGCGAAACGCATGGGGCCGATGCGCGACCTGATTGGCGACATGGCCGTGGCGGTGCGCAAGCAGGGACTGCGCTTCGGCGTCTCGAATCACGGCATGGAAAACTTCACGTTCGTGGTGCCCAACGCCGCGCTCGACGCGCGCCTGAAAGCCGCGAAGGCGGACCTTTACGACCCGGACTGGGTGGACTTTTACCATGTGGCCGACCGCAGCGACGCGAACATGACGCGGTTTCTCACCGACTGGGTCAACCGCAACCTCGAGCTGATTGACAAATACCAGCCGGACCTGCTGTGGTTCGACAATGGCGTCAACCTGCGCGTGCTGGATCCGTTGAAAGAACACGTCGCCGCGTATTACTACAACCGCGCGAAAACCTGGGGCAAGGAAGTCTCGCTGAGCACGAAATACATCGCCTATGCGCCGAGCAACGACGACACCAAGCAGATTGGCTCCATCATCGATTTTGAAAAAGTGAGCAATCGCTCGCCGTCGGGCATTCGCCCCGGGCCGTGGATGGTGGATGACCCGATTGGCACGACGTGGGGCTACAGCACGGGCATGGACGTGTCCAGCGCGTCCGCGGTATTGGCCAAACTCATCGACACGGTGAGCAAGGGCGGAGATTTTCTGCTCAATATTTCGCCAATGGCCGACGGCACCATCCCGTCGGCGCAGCAGACGACGTTGCTGGGCATCGGCGCGTGGCTGGATATGAATGGCGAGGCGATTTACGGCACGCGGGCCTGGACGAAGTTCAGCGAGGGTGGCCCGGGGCGCGGGGCGCTCAGCTACCATTTCACCACCAACGGCGACACGCTCTATGCGATTGCCTCGGTGTGGCCAGCTCCGCAGGCAGTCATCACGCTGCTTGCAAAAGGCGCAGTGGCGGCCAGCGGGCCGATTAAAGTCGAATTGCTCGGCCACGACGGCGCGCTGGAGTGCACGCAAGACGAGCAGGGGCTGAAAATCACCCTGCCCGCCGAGCGCCCGGCTGGCGGCGCCAATTTCTACGCCTTTAAAATTAGCGGCTTGAATTTGCACGCGGCGACGCCCGCGAATTAACCTTCCCCTTCCCATGCTCAAACACGGCATCCTCAACCCCGCGATCCTCGAACTGCTTGGACGCTTTCGACACACGAACACCTTGGTCATCGCCGACCGCGGCTTTCCCTTTTGGCCGCAGGTGCCGACGATTGACCTGAGCCTGACGGACGACATTCCCACGGTGGCGCAAGTGTTAGAGGCGTTGCTGCCGGAATGCGCCGTCGGCGGGGCGTTCATGGCGCGGGAATTCACGACGAAAAATTCGCCCAACGTGGTCAAGGCGTCCGAGTTGCTATTGAAATACCACGACGTGAAAATCCGCTACGTAAAGCACGTCGATTTCAAAAAACGCGTGCCCAGTTGTATCGGCCTCATCCGCACGGCGGACACGACTCCGTTCCGGAATATAATTTTGGAGTCGGCGTAAGTGGAAAAATCGGCGCCACCCCGCCGACCTCGGCAACCCCAAAATAGCAATTTCCTTTCAATAATCCTTGACAGGGTTATTGCTCAAGCACAACCTGATCTATCGATAGATGTTTATGAGCACCAATTTTTACCATAGATTTTTAGCCGCGCCGCTGGAGCTGAAAGCTTTCGCCATCTTTTCTGTCGTCGTTAGCATTCTCGGTTTTGCTCTGCCCGTTTTTGGACCGAAGAATCTTTGGGAAGCAATTGTTCCATTTACCGGCTGGTCGCCTAACATAGGATATGTGTTTGGCCTATTTTTTACGTTCGCGCTTATTTACACACATGCACCGCTGTGGCGGCTGCGCTTCGGCATCATCGCGCCGCTCGCCTTGCAGATCAGCTTCGGACTTCTTCTAATGGATAAACTTCCCGCCAACAATTTCAGCAATCCATATCTTACTGTAAGCCCGTGGCGTCCAGTCTGGACGGTCGTCATTCCGGCATTATGGATTGCGATACTGCTTTTACCGCGAATGGGAAGATTCGGCAAAGAAATTAATTGATTGTCTGCTAATCCCAAATCCGCCGGGTCAAAAATTTTATCTGGCCAAGCAAGGCGGGCCAGGCATCAAAAGGGGTCAGCCCAAGCTTTGCATTTTACCCTCAGTTTGGCGAGGGCGGGAACACAGGTTACCGCCCGGCCCCCTCAACCCTAAAAAAGCAATTTCCGATCAGTTCAGTCAGTTTGCGAGTCTTTCTTCCACAACCGCCGAAAGGGTTTTGCCTTGGCGACGGGCGGTGGTGCGCAAGGCCCGCACGGTGGCGGGGGCGAGCCGCAGCAGGATGGGTTGGCGGCCGGTGGGCTTGCGGCCCGCGCCGCGCCGCGCTCCGCCGCGCCGGAGAGGTTGCGCCACCACCCGCTGGAGGTCGGGCAGAGCCAGACCGTTGAGCGCGGACAAATTAACTTGATAGCCGTCGGCATCGAATGCCGGCGCTTCACGGAGTTTGGATTTTCCAGTAGTTTTCATAGTAGTCGCGTCCTTTCCTCCAATAGCCCGCGCCGATGATGCGGATGACCCCGCCCGGGCGGTGAGTGTAGCGCACGAGGAGGATTCGTGCGTCCACCCGGCCCAGCAGCCACCAGCGCAATTCGCGCCAGGTGCTGTGCGCCGCATCGTAGATGACGAGGGCGCGCGGATCGGCAAAGGCTTGCTGCGCGGTGGTGAAATCCACGCCATGGCGCGCCCGATTCGCGCGCTCCTTGGCGGCATCCCAGACAAAGCGCATAGGCCGAATCCTAGATTCTCCAGTTTGATTGTCAATATCTTAATTCAAAACTTTCCTCACGGGCCGAAATTACACTGAAGGCGGGGTGGCGACGGCCTTCATCGGCGCGGCGGGGAAGGCGCGGCTGCGCACGTCGTTGACGTAGGCGGCGAAGGCGGCGCGCGTGGTGTCGGCGAGGTTGGCGTAGGATTTGGCGAAGGGGGGCGGACGTTCGGTGAGGCCGAGGAGGTCGTGCGCGACGAGAATCTGACCGTCACAATCCGGCCCGCTGCCGATGCCGATGAGGGGCACGCTGAGCGAGCGCGAGATTTCGGCGGCGAGGCGCGGGTCCATCAGCTCGGCGACGATGGCGAAAACGCCGGCTTGCTCAAGCGCGGTGGCGTCGGCGCGGAGGGCGTCGGCCTCGGTGAGGCGCTGGCCAAATTTGCGGTAGCCGCCGAGGACATTGACTTGCTGGGGCTGGAGGCCGATGTGGCCCATGACGGGGATGCCGGCGAGGACCAGGCGCTCGACCAGCGGGACGAGGGCGACGCCGCCTTCGATTTTCACGGCCTCGACGCCGCCTTCCTGCACGAGGCGGCGGCAGGACTTGACGACATCGCCGGGCTTGAGGTGCGCATCGCCAAAGGGCAGGTCGGCCACGAGCAGGGCCTCGGGCTTGGCGCGGGCGACGGCGGCGGCGTGGTGCACAATCATGTCGAGTGTGACCGGCACAGTGTTGGCAAAGCCGAGGACGTTGTTGCCGACGGAATCGCCGATGAGAATGAGGTCCACCCCGGCGGCGTCGGCGAAATGCGCGGTGGGCGTGTCGTAGGCCGTGACGCAGACGATGGGCCGCTGGCCTTTGAGCGCGCGGAGGGTTTGGGTTGTCATCTTCACCGAGGCGGGATTCTCTAATTCGCAGGGGCAAAACGCAACGTCAAAGGAAGTTGTCCCCGCGATGGTGTTTGGCGTAGAGTGTTTGAAAAGCCGGCCATGAAACGCACTTTCCAACATCGGTGGAACCGCCTGTTTCGGCGGCGCGGCGGGCTGCCGCATGCGGCGCGGGTGCCGGGCGCGAACTACGACCGGCAGTATCGGCACGGGTCGTTCGGGCGGCCGCGCTTCGGCCGATACGAGGTGACATTCCGCTGGCAGGGGTGGCTGCGGCGCGCGGCGCTGGCGGCGGCGGCGGTCGGCGCGTTGTGGGTCGCGTGGCAGAGCTGGATCGGGCTGGGAATTTTCGCCAATTGAAATTGTATCATGCCTGACGTTTCCGCCACACTTTCCGCCGATAATGCGACGCCCGCCCCAGGGCGGCGCGCGGGATTGGGGGCGGCGGCGAAGCAGAATCTCGCGCTGGCGGGGTTGTTGTGGGCGTGGCTGGCGGGTGAATTGTGGTTCGAGTGGTCGGTGAGCGATCAATACGCCTATGGTTTGTTCGTGCCGTTTTTGATGCTGTATTTGCTGTGGTTGCGGGTGGAGGATGCGCCCGCGCCGCAGCCGCGGGGAGGGGCGAATGGGGCGCTGGCGGCCGTGGCCGTGGTGGCGCTGGCGCAGTATCCCATCGCGGTGCTTTTCTCTGCGAACGCGGACTGGCGGATGCTGGCGTGGGGCGAGGCCATGCTGGCGCTGGCGGCGACGGCCGCGTTGCTGGCTCGTTGGGGTGGCTGGCCGTGGGTGCGGCATTTTGTGCCGGCGTTGCTGTTGTTTTTATTCGCCGTGCCATGGCCGAGTCTGGTGGAAATCACGCTGGTGGACCACTTGATGAATTTTGTGGCGACGGTGGTGGCGGAAATTTTGAACCTGATGGGTTACAATGCGGAGCGGGTGGGTCACATCATTTATGTCCACGGCACACCGGTTTTGGTGGAGGAGGCGTGCAGCGGCGTGCGTTCGATTCAATCCACGATCATGGCGGGCTGGCTGGTGGGCGAATGGTGGCGGTTTCGCCTGGCGGGGCGGGCGGGCCTGCTGGCGTGGGCGGCGCTGATTTCCGTGCTCTTTAATTTGCTGCGCACATTCATTCTCGCGTGGATTACGGCGACGAGCGGACCCGTCAGCATGGAGCGCTGGCACGACACGACGGGCTACCTCGTGTTTGCGTTGAGTTTCACCACGGTGCTCGTGGGTGCGTGGCTGGCGCGGCCCCGGAAAAAAATTGCGGCGACGAATCCAACCGCCACCAACGCCCCCGGGTGGTTGCCCCAAGGCGTGGCGCTGGGCTTGATGGCGTTGCTGGCGGGAGCCTGGCCCGCGGGAGCGATTTGGTATGCGGTGCGCGCGCCGAAGGTGGCGGACAAACCGATGTGGAAACTCAACCTCGCCACGGCGGCGCCGCAGGCGAAACCGGAATCGCCACCGGCCGATTTGCGGCAGGTGCTTTTTTACACGGACGGCATCCAGGCCGCGTGGCTGGACGCCGGCGGACACGAATGGCGGTTGTTTAATTTGCAATGGACGCGCGCGCGGGCCGCGCAACTGGGGGGCGTGCACTCGCCCGAGAGTTGTCTGCCGGCGGTGGGCTGGGTCAAGCAACAGCAGGGTGAAAATCTCGTTTGGCGGCGCGGCGGAATCGAAATAATTTTCAACACCTACGAATTTGCCCATGACGCGCAACACGCGTTTGTGTTTTACGGCCAATGGGATCCAGCGGGCTATCGCTATTATGAAAAGACCGGGCGCGAGCGGGCCGACCGACTGGCGGATGCCTGGAGCGGTGACCGCAAAGCCGGGAAACAACTGCTCGAAGTCGCCATCAGCGACGCGGCCTCGATGGACGAAGCCGCGGCCCTGATGCGGCAGTTCCTCGACCATGGCATCGTCGAGCGGCCACCGGCCGCGAGCGCCAATTAAATCGGCCTTCAGGATTTTTTGGCGGCGAGGCTGCGCTCGTATTTCAGATACGGCTGCAGCGCGAGCCAGGCGTCGTCGGCTTTGCCCATCCGCGCCAGCAAGTCAGCGGTCCACCAGGAGACGAACGGCGGCGGGTTGGGCTGTTTGGCGAGGAGGGCCAAAGTGGCGAGCGCGCCGTCAAAATTTTGGGCATCGATTTGCCGTTTCACCAGCACGACGCCATCGGACAGACGCGTTGGGTCGTTGATGAGGGCGAGGCGCAGGGCGTCATCATCCATGGCGCCCTCGGAGGGGAAATCCGGCAGGGGCAGCGCCGGCAAGTGCAGGCGCGCGAGGTTGAAGGCATCGCCCCGATGGCCGGAGGACGCGAGCGCGGCCACTTCGATTTGCCACGACTCGTCGACAATCTTCGGATGCTCACGCAAGTAGGCCAGCGCCGCCGTGGCGTCAAGGCCGGCCCAGCGTTCGAGAATGTCGCGGCGCTGCGCCGGGGTGTATTGCACGAGCAGGGGGTCGCGCTGCAACTCGTCGGCCATTTCGCCGGGGAGGCGAGCGGGCGCGACCTGGGTGGAGAGGAACTCCCAGCGATCCAGCGGATGGGTTTTGGAAAGGATGCTCGCGTAGTCGTCGCAATCGGGCCAGGGGCGCATCTCATCATAGATGTTGCGCCAGAGTCCCTCGGGCGTGGGGTCTTCGCGCTGGAGGGCCTCGCGCCAGGCGGCGAAAGCCTGGGTGTGGCTGGTGCGCTCCCAGAGGAGGCCCTCGGTGAAAGGCACGCGCGCCATGGAGGGGTCGAGCAAACGGGCAATGCGGAAATCAGCGAGCGCCGCATCAGGTTTGTTCTCCAAGGTAAGCGCCGTGCGTGCGCGCTGGAAGTAGGGCCACCATTGCATGGGTTCAACGGCCAAGCCTGACCGGACTGCGGCCAGAATATCGTCGGCGCGGTTGGCTTTGACGGCGTCGTCCGAGCGGGCACGGGCGCGTTCCATCACGAGCGAACTATAAAGCGGCGCACCGAACGAAGCGGCCAGCCAGAGTGAACCGACCACAATCAAAACCACCCCGACGAGCCGCCAAACCCAACCAGGGATGCGCGAAACCGCGGGGTTGGGGCACTCGGGCGCGGCAATGGTCAGGAGCCAGGCGGCGAGCATCCAGGTGCCAAAGCGGTGCGCGGGCACATCCACGATGCTGTGCAAAAAAAACAAACTGGTGGCAATGACGGCGAGATGGCGATACGGTCCGCTGTTGCGGGCGTTCTTGCCCAAAAACCGGGCGGCCAGCGCGCCGACAGCGACAACGGCGGCGAGGACCCCGAGCCAGCCGACTTCACCGAGCAGCCACACCCAATCACTGTCAGGATGGCGGACGCTTTGGTAGGTACGGGACAAATTGCGGTATTGCGGAAAAATCTGCGAGAATTGGCCGAGGCCCACGCCGGCGGGCTGGGCCTTGGCAAGGGTCAGCGTATCGCGCCAGAGCAGAAGGCGGAATTCCGGCGACGTGGAGCCTTCCGCGACGGAGGCGTTGGTGGAAGTGCCTACAACCGGCAGGCGCGCCAGGGTTTCCTGGTCGGTGAAAATGACCATCATCGCCACACCCAGCACGCCGAGGGGGATCAGGATGCCCACGACATATTTACCGGCGTCGCGACCCAAGCGCACAATCACCACGGCCAAAGTGCCCACAACAAAGAGCGCGAGGGCCATCCGCGAACGCCCCATGACAAGCGCAAGCAGGCAGGGCGCGAGCAGGGCTGCGGCAATCAAGAAATTCCGGCGACGGCGGCGCAGGCCCTCGACCAACAGGCCGAACGCGACAATGCCGCCGAGGCAATACCAGAGCGCCGACTGGTTGCGGTTCTGAAAGTAACTAAAGTTAACCGCCTCCTCCCCGAGCGGATATTTCAGATGCAGAATATTGCCCACCGCCGCGCCCAGCGAGAGCAACGCGCCCAGCCAGGCCAGGCCCCAGAGGGCGAGTTTGCGCGATTCATGGTTCAGGCGGAGATTCCAGCAGAGGTAAAGCCAAGCCAAGCCGGCCGCGAGTTGCGCCAGCGACTCGCCCGCCGCCCACGGAGCCGTCGCGTTGGTCGCGGGCAGAATGACGCCCATCTGCACCAGGTCGCCGCGCCACCGCACCGACCCCAGCCAGCCGGCGGGAATAAATGATGAAAAAATTCCAAGGGCGAACAACGCCAGCAGCGCGGCTTCAAAAAGCGGACAAGGCGTAATCAGAGGCGGCTGCGCCGCCACCCAGGCACCGATGAGAATTAAAATCGAGGCGCGCGCCCATACTGGATTACCGCCGCCAGCCAGCACCACCACCCCAAGAATAAACAGCACCGCCCAGATCGCCGGTTGTTCGAGCCATTCGGGCCGCCGACGAAAAGGTGGCGTCGTGGACTTTCTTTTCGGACTAAAAGGTGGTGCGGACGAAGACGGCATGTCAGCGGGGTCGGTCAAACAACCTCCTCGACGACAGCATTGCGTAGCACCCCCAAGCCGTCAATGTCCACTTCCACCACATCGCCGGGGACGAGGAAGACGGGGGGAGTGCGGCCCATGCCAACGCCGGAGGGCGTGCCGGTGAGGATGACCGCGCCGGCGGGTAGCGTGGTCGAGCCACTAAGGAACGCGATGAGTTCGGGGATGGGGAAAATCATGTCGCTGGTGCGCGCGTCCTGGCGCAATTCGCCGTTGACGCGCGTGCGCACGCCGAGGTCGAGCGAAGGCGGAAGTTCGTCGGGCGTGACGAGCCAGGGGCCGAGGGGACAGAAGGTGTCGAAGGTTTTGCCGCGGCAAAATTGCCCCCCACCCCACTGGCGCTGCCAGTCGCGCGCACTGACATCGTTGGCACAGCAAAATCCGGCGACGTAATCGAGCGCGGTTTGAGGCGTGGCGTTTTTACACGAACGTGAAAGGACGATGGCCAGCTCGGCCTCGTAATCCACTTTGTCGCTGCGCAACGCGCGGGGCAATTGAATGGGCGCGCCAGGGTCTTGCACGGAGAGCGGCGACTTCATGAAGAGCATCGGCCACTCGGGGATGGGCGCGCCGGTTTCCTTCGCGTGTTCGCGGTAATTCAGGCCGATGGCGAAAATGACAGGCGGCGCGATGGGCGCAAGGAGCCGGTGCGGCGGCGCAGGCTCGTCCGTTTTTTGCGAGGCGCCGAAGGTTCCACCGTCGCGGAAGCGCCGGGCCTGCCCTTGGGGATCAAGCCAGCCCCATTGCGGCGGACCGCCCGCGTGGGGCGCGTAGCGGATGATTTTCATGGCCAGCCATCCGAATGATAAAACCGTGAGGAGGCAAAACAAAAGCGCCTTGATCTCTCTGTGGCTGCGCTCAATCATGCCGGCACGGCTTCACGGAAGCCAACACAATGCGCATCGTTGCTTGGAACCTCGGCCACCAGACCAAAGAGCGCCCTATTCGCGCCGGTTTTGTGGAAGTAATTGCGCAACTTGAACCGGATATTCTGACCTTAAATGAGTATGTACACGGCTCCTCACGCATTACGCTGCTCTTATCACTGGCCGAAATAGGCCTGTCCCATACCCTGATTTCAACACGAATCGGGTCGCATAATCAAGTGCTGGTCGCTTCTCGAACCAGAATTATTCCTGGCAAGCTGAAGGCTCCAACAGTTAGTTTGGCAGATAACTCAAATTTTCTGCATGTCCGAGTGTCGGATGAAAATCTTGACGTGGTGGGTATGCGAGTCCCGGCCTATAAGGAAAATGAGAAAAAGGAAGCATATTGGCAGCAATTCCGACAGATTGCGGCAACCGCCATAAAGCAAAGAATTATTTTCATTGGCGATCTGAATGCAAATCCCGCACGCTCAAACTATGTCGGTGCGCGATATTTGAACCAGTTGGTTGCAGATGGCTGGAAGTTGCCTTCACCAGAAGGCAACTGGAGCTTTATTTCCAAAACCGGCGCAAATTCCCGGATAGACCATGCGCTGGTCAGTCCGCTGCTTGGTGTCACCGCAGCTCGTTATGCTAGAGAAATCGGCAGCACGAAATTGGCTGGCCCGGATGGTGCCGCCTTTTCTGATCATGCGGTTTTGGTCTTGGATGTTCAAATTTGACAAGCCATTGTTCGGAAATTTTATGCCCACCTCTATTCTTTAACATGAAGTTGCCCTACTCCAGCGCAGCCAGCATCCCCAAAGCCAAGGTGGTGGATTATTTGCTCTCCTCGACCCACGTCCGCGGAAAGGGCAAAGCGGCATTTTTCATGCGGCATGGGTTTAGCGGGGATGAATGGATGGAGTTTGCCAAGGCTCTACGGCAACATGCACTTGACCACGAAATTACCGCCCAAGAAGGGTCGCCCTTTGGGGATCGCTGCGTAATTGACGGGACGCTTCGTTCACCCCATGGAGATATCTTGCTTGTGCGAACAGTCTGGTTTATAGATACAGGCAAGGAAGTACCGCGATTCGTCACCGCCTATCCACTCAAACACAAAAGCCATGATCCGGGAACTTGATGATGTTGTCTTGACCGCTGACCTGCCCGACAAAGGGTTGGCCAAAGGTGATATTGGCAGCGTTGTCCTCGTGCATAATCATGGGGAAGGCTTCGAAGTCGAGTTCACCACGCTGAACGGCGAAACCGTAGCCGTGACGACTTTGCTCCGCAGCCAGGTTCGGGCGGTCAAACGGCGTGAAATTGCCCACGCCCGAGAACTGACGCCAGCCTAACACACTTCCCTCTACGCCTGGACTTCGTAGCGAAAGTCCTCGATCACGGGGTTGCTGAGCAAATCGCGCGAGAGTTTGTCGAGCACGGCGCGAAATTCGGGGGAGTCGGAGCCGGGGGCGGAGAATTCGATGGTCTTGCCGACGCGCACCTGCTCGGCGGGCAAACCCAGGGCGGCCATGGCGTGGCCGACGGCGTCGCCCTGCGGGTCGAGGAGGTTTTTCTTGGGGGTGACGAAGACGGTGACTTTCATAGGATGTTTATTACTTGGATTCGGCAGAGGTTGACAAGGCAATTGCACCACGAAGCGGGCATGAAATAATTGCGCTATTTTGAAAATCAGCCGACGGTCGAAACGTACGCCCAATGCCAGGGTTCGTAAACAATGCCGTGCGGATTGTCCCGGGAATAGGTCAGGGCGAAGCCAAACTTTGCGGCATGGAATGTAAGCCAGGCAAAAGCCGGCGTGTGCTCAAATTCCTCGGATAGCGGCGGGCAACCGGCGGCGGTCAAATCAACCGCGCGGCCGGTGTGGTGCTCGCTGTAGCCGGGAGCGGCGTTGACGCGCAATATTTGTTCGATTGGTTCGCCCGCCGCCAGTTTGCGGGAGAAAATTTGCCGTTGATAATCCAGGCTGCGAAATGCGGAGATCAGCAGAAGGCGGATTCCATCCTTGTCGGCGGAGTCGCGCAGGGCGAACCATGCTTGGGCGGCGGGCGGCGCAAGTTTGTGTTCGCGGCCAGAGTCGTCGGAGCCAACCGAAACTAATTCCGCCGCCTCATAAAAAAGCCGCATATTGCGTTCTTTGCCGTAAGTTGTGGCAATGCCCAACTCGCGCAAAAGAGTCGCCACACGCTGTTCATAATTCAGTAATGCGGACATGGTGTGGCAAAATTATTCTTTCGCAGTGCGGGCGCCACGCCCCCGCGGGTGGTGCTTCGCGTGTTCGTCAATGAGGCGTCGGCCTTCGACGGCGGTGTAAATCTGGGTGGTGGCGAGATCGGCGTGGCCGAGCATTTCCTGGATGGCGCGCAAATCGGCCCCGTGCGCCAGCAGGTGGGTGGCAAACGAATGGCGGAGGAGGTGCGGCTTGACAGGCTTGGCGATGCCGGCGCGGCGCGCGTGTTGTTTGACGAGCAGCCAGAACATTTTTCTCGAGAGCGGCTTGCCCTGCTGGCTCAAAAACAACTCGCTGCCCGTGCGCGATTTGACGAGCGCGGCGCGGCCGCCGGAGAGATAAATTTGAATGGCATTGGCGGCGGGTTTGCCGAAGGGCACCAGGCGCTCCTTCGCGCCTTTGCCAAATACGCGCACGATGCGCTGCTCGAGGTCGAGCGATTGCAATTTGAGCGCGCACAGTTCCGACACGCGCAGGCCGCTGGCATACATCAGCTCGAGCATGGCGCGGTCGCGCAAGCCGTGCGGCGTGGTGGCGGGCGGGGCTTCGAGCAGGCGGGCCACTTCCGCCGCCGTAAGCGTGCCGGGCAGCTTGCGGCGGAGCTTGGGGCCGGGGAGCAGCGCGGCGAAATCATCCTGGCGCAGATTTTCGCGAACCAAAAAACGCGCGAGCAGGCGCACGGCGGTGAGTTTGCGCGCAAGGCTGGCGACGGCGTAGTCGCGGCGTGTGAGGCTGACCATCCAGGAGGATATTTGCTCGGGGCGCACGGTGCGCCAGTCCGCCGCGCCGATTTCATGCAAGTGCCGCGCACATTGCGCGAGGTCGCTCTCATAGGCGGCGAGGGTGTGGCGAGAGAGGCCGCGCTCCAGTTCGAGGTGCGCGAGGAGCGCGTCCATATCCTCCGCAAAGGCCGAGGGCGCGGAATCCCCGGCGGGGGCGGACGCGGGCTTGCGCGGGGCGCGAACAGGCGGCATGATGACGCATCATTTCCGCGCGGCGCGCGGCGGGCAATATTTTCCTCATTGCATCGCGCCATCCGCCCGCTAAAAGAAAATCTGCTTCTGTCGTTGAATGAGTGACGTTGAAACCATTTCCCCGACCGCGCCCGGCAACGGGGCGGACGAACCGAGCGCGCTCAAACCGGCGGACTTGCGCGGCATCCTGCGCTATGTCCCGCAGTTTCGCGACCATGTCTTCGTCCTCGCGGTCGACGGGAGCATCGTGGACGACGAGAATTTTCCGAATTTGCTGACGGACATTGCGGTGCTGCGCAGTCTGCACATCCGCGTCGTGCTGGTGCACGGCATCGGGCGGCAGCTCAAGCGCCTCGCCGAGCAGCGGCAAGTCACCGTCTCGGATGTGTATGGCGGCGGGCCGACGGATGCGGCGACGCTGAAGCTGGCCATCGAAACCTCCTCGCAGGTGAGCCACCAAGTCATCGAAGGGTTGACGCACGCGGGCTTGAAGTGCGCGCTGAGCAACGCGGTGCGCGCCGTGCCGGTGGGCATCGTCAAGGGCAAGGACCAGCTTTTCACGGGGAAAGTGGACAAACTCGATGTGGAATTAATCCGGCAACTGCTCAACCTCGACATCGTGCCGGTGCTCTCGGCGATTGGCTTCGACCGCGACGGGAATTCGCTGCGCATCAATTCCGACCACCTGGCGAGCGAACTGGCGATGCGGCTGGAGGCGTCGAAGCTGATTTTCCTCACGCCGCATGCGGGGCTGACGGTTGGCGGGCAAGTCGAGGCGAACATTCCGCTGGAGCACCTGGAGGCGATGCTGGAAAAGCACGCGGAGCAAATTGACGAGCGGCTGCGGAGCAAGGCGCTCTACGCCGTGCGCACGCTGGAATCGGGCACCACGCCGCGCGCGCATATTCTCGACGGCCGCGTCTTCGGCGGGCTGCTGACGGAAATTTTTGACAAGGTCGGCGTGGGCACGATGATCCACGCGAACGATTACCAGCAGATCCGCCCCGCGCGCAAAAAGGACGCCCAGGCGATTTACAACATCACCCGTGCCGCCATCAAGACGGAGAAGCTGCGCCAGCGCACGCGCGAACAAATCGAACGCGATATCGACAATTACTACGTTTACGAAATTGACGGCAGCGTCATCGGCTGCGCGTGTCTGCTGCCTTTGGAAGGCACGGACGCGGCGGAGCTGGCGTCGCTGTTTGTCACGCCCTTCTATCAAGGGCGCGGCGTGGGCCACAAACTGGCGGAGTTCGCCTGTCTGGAGGCGCAACGGCGGGGCCACACGCGATTGCTGGCGCTCTCGACGCAGAGCTACTCGTTTTTCCGCGATGTCTGCGGCTTTGAAGACGGTACGGTTGAGGATTTGCCCGCCGCGAAGCAGGAGGACCACGCGAAGAATGGCCGCAACTCGCGCATCCTCGTCAAACGCCTCGCGCCCGTGGCGAAGGAAGCGTGAGATTATGCTTTCTCCACAAATTCGGTGATGACACCGTCGAAGGAGCCGTTGGTGAAGAAAACGGCGAGGCAGGGCTGGTTTTCCGGGTCGCGGGCGATTTCCAGCGCGGCGGCTAGCAATTCCTGATTCGTGTCAAAATGCCGGGCCTTGGCCACCACGCCGGTGAGGTGCGCGACCTCGGCGTTGAGGGTGGCGCAGACGGCGTCCAGATCCAGCCGCTCCGCCTCGGGAGTTTTTTCGCCGCGGTGAATGGGGCCGATGAGGACGAGGTCGGCGGGCGCGAGCGCGGCGGGCAACTCCGCTTGAAAAACGCGGGTGCGGGCGGTGTTGCTGCGCGGCTCGAAGCAGGCGAGCACACGCCGGTCCGGATGGCGCTGGCGCAGGGCAATGAGGGTTTCGCGGATGGCGGTGGGATGATGGCCGAAATCCTCGACCGCCATGATTTTGGCGTCCTGCCGCACGGTTTCCTGGCGGCGGCGCACGCCTTGAAAAGATTCCAGGGCGCCAAGGGGCAGGCGCGTGGGGTGGAGCGGGTCGAGCGCAAGACCGGCGGCGAGCGCGGCCATCGCGGCGTTGCGCGCGTTGAAGAGGCCGCTGAGGCCCCAACTGACGGTGTTCCAGAGCTGGCCGCGCCACACGAGGTCGAAGCGGGCGCCGCGTTCGCTTTCGGAGAAATCCGTGATACGCAAGTCGCACGATTCGCCGGTGCCGACGCGGACAAGATTGGTCCACGGCGCGGGCGGCAGGGCGGCGATGTTGGGGTCGTCGCCATTGATGAGTGCAAAACCATTGCGCGGCACAATTTTCAGCAGATGGGCAAAAGTACGCTGCACGTCGGCCAGGTCGCGAAAGATGTCGGCGTGATCGAATTCGAGATTGTTGATCGTCACGAGCCAGGGATAGTAATGAATAAACTTGCTGCGCTTGTCGAAGAAGGCCGAGTCGTATTCGTCGCCCTCGATGACGAAGGGCGTCTCGGGTCGGCCGGCGGTGGCGCCACCGGGCAGGTCGCGCGGCACGCCGCCGATCAACCAGCCGGCTTCGACGCCGACGGAGCGCAACAGATAGGCGGCGAGGGTCGAGGTGGTCGTTTTGCCATGAGTGCCGGTGATGACGAGGTTGCGCCGCCAGCGTAAAATAATCTCGCCGAGGAAGGCGGGCATGGAAACGTAGGGCAGCGCGCGGGTGTCGAGCAGCCATTCCATTTCCTCGTGGCCGCGGGAGGTGACATTGCCGACGATGACCAGGTCGGGCCGGATGGCGCCCAAGCGCCCGTGATCGTAGCCTTCGTAAATTTTGACGCCCGCATCGCGCAAGACTTCAGACATGGGCGGGTAAATGCCGGTGTCAGCTCCGCAAACGTCGTGGCCCAGTTCGCGCGCCAGCAGGGCGGCGTGGCCCATGGCCGTGCCGCAAATTCCCATGAAATAGAGGCGCATAGGCGGATGTTGCGCGGCGGGCCGCCCGGCACAAGACGGAAAGTGTTTATTGTTGAAACGCTGCGCCTAGCGACCGGTGACCACCAGTTCGCGCAGGCGATGGATAATGTCCGCAGGGGTGCGGTCGGGGCGCGCGGCCTGCACCCGGGCGCGCTCGGCGGCGTGGGTGGCGGGGTCGGCGAGCCAGCCGCGCACCGTCGCGGCAAAGTCGGCGGGGCACTTAAGCACTTTGCCAAAGCCGTGCTCACGGCAAAATTTTACGGTGATGATTTCCTGGGGCATGATGCCACCCAGGGTGTTGAAGAGGATGGGCGTGCCGGACAAAATGGCCTCGGTGGTGGTGCCGGTGCCCGGGCGGGCCACGACGGCTGAGGTGACGCGCATGAGTTGCGCGAGATGCGGCATGTGCGGCAGGGGGCGCACGGGCAATTCCGGATGGCGTCTGGCCCAGGCGGTCAAATCCCCCAAGACTCGGTCGTTGTTTCCACAAAGGGCGACGACTTGCACGGGCGCGGGTAATGGGCCGGTGGCGACGAGGGCATCCAGCAGGGCTAGATGGTTTTGCGCGCTGTTGGCACCGGTCGATAGCAAGATGGTGAAGCGGCCCGGTTCCAGGCCAACCTCCTCTCGCAGAAATTTTTCCTCGGACATCGGATCACGCGGAGACCAAAACGCGGGGTGAAGCAAAAAGCCCCCGTGAAAAATGCGGTCGCGCGGCAGACCGAGGCGGTGGGCCTCCTCGCAAACTTCGGGCACCGCGCCGATGAAAAGGTCCGCCTTCGGATTGACCCAATGGGCGCTGAAGCCGTAACCGCCGAAAAGCTCGGTGCAATACGTGGCGCACTTTGGCGGTGCGGCGGGCAGGGCCGCGCGTGCCGCTGCGAAAAAACCATGGTTGAGATGATCATGGGTGCTGATGACCAAATCCGGCTTGACCTGGCGCACCTTGGCGGCGAATTTATCCCGGCCCATGACCCCGCCCTCTCCCGGGCCGGAACAAAAGCTGCCGAATTCGAGGATATTGTAGTAAATATGATGCAGCCGCGGCCAGTAGCGCTGGATATTGTTGTAGAGGCCGACGCCGAAGCGGTAGATCGCGTGGGTTTCCTCGAGCGCCTGGTGCAGTTCGATTTCCCAAGGGGGAGCCTGGGTGTCGAGCATGGCCCATTTGCGCAGCGCGCGGGCGCGGGCGTCGTGGCCGCCACCGGTGCTGGAGGTGAGCACCAAGGCTCGCAGAGTTTTCCCATTCACGCGCATACCTCCCAGGCTGGGGCGTGGTTTGATTTTAACAAACTGCGGCCACGGGGATTCAGCAGCCGTCGCAGGCGCCAGCGTTCCGCCTGCGCGACGATGAAGCCCACGCAGGAAGGCGCGCCGCAACGGCATGGCTGGCCCGGCCCATCGGCCAGGCGGTAACCGTAATCAAAGGTCAATTCCTCGCCGGCGGCGATGGCGCGCAGGGCGCGCAGGCGAAGATGGTTTTGCTCGAGCACGGCCTCGCAATTCGGGGCGCAGCCGTGGTTGGCCCAGCGCGCCGGATTATCCGGAACATCGCCATCCAAATCGTGCGTCGAATCCCATTCGAAAATATAAGGGTTGCGGCACGCTTCGCGCCGCCGGATGGATTCGGCTTTCAGAATGCGTTCGCCCGCGTAGTCGGCCACCGCTTCGCCCGCCGCGATGGGCCGGGCGGCGAACAAGCCGCGTCCATGAATGCGTGAAGAATCCACATGATATGCTGGTGAAATCATTGAGGTCGAAAAGGCGGGCTACAAATTGCGGTTGATGCCCCGTTCGGTCAGCGGCAGCCATTGGCCGCGGCGGAAGAGCGTGACCTGGCCGGTGCTGGCGGACACCACAATGGACAGGCAATCGGCGGCGAGGGAAATGGCGCAGGCGGCGGCATGGCGTGAACCCAGGCCGCCGGGGAGCTGGTGCGCGTAATCGGGCGCATGGATGAGGCTGCCGGCGGAAACGAGCACGCCGTCGCCCTGGATGACAAAGGCACCGTCAAGGGTGGAAAATTCCTTGACGGTCTCATCCATGAACGGATTGAGAATGTTGCGGTCTTCCTCCTTGTAGCCAAAGAAGGGATTGAGCACGAGCGGCTTGATGTAGGGCTGGATTTTTTCCGCTTCGCCGAGGACGAAGAGACAGCCGACGGGGCGGCCTTCGCGGCCTTCGACGGCCAGTTCGGTGGCGACGCCCAGGACGCGTTCCAGCACCTCGGGCTTGACCGTTGCGGGCAGCATGTCGGCCTGACGCGTGAAGACGGATTGGAACTCGCGCTCGACATCCACAACGATGACCGTGTCAAACTGGTTGCTGCCCGGAATGCCGCCGAGACAGCAGAGCCGTTCGTCATTGCGGATGATGCCACGGGTCAGGCCGATGAGCACGGCGCTGCGCAACTGGCCGAGCCGGTTGTTGGAAAAGGAGCGCACGGGAATGATGGCGTCGGCCACGCCGGGGAGGCCGGCGACTTCCTGCGCGGATTGCGTGACCAGAATGGTCTTGAGCGAGCCGAAGGCGTGCGCGAGGTCCACCCCCCCGGCAAAGGTGTCGCCAAAGACCATGATGGTCGAGCAGCGCGCGCCGCGCGCGACCTTGGCGGCGACGTTGAGGATGAGGCGGTTGAATTTGCTTTCGTGCGAGTCAGTGCGGCCCGCGCTGCCGCTAAAGACCTGTTTGACGGCCTGCTGGAAGGAGGCGAGGTCGGGCGCTTCCGCCAGGCGGTCGAGCAAGGCGCGGTCCTCAAAGACCCGCGCGAGCGAGGCCAGGACCGTGAGGTAGGATTTTTCCTTCTCCCCGGCCAGCATGAGAAAAACCAGGCGCGCACTTTTGTAATCGCCGCCGCCGCTGAACTCCAGGCCGTGAGGGCAGCGCCCGACGACAAAAATGTAGCTGAATTTCATCGGCACGCGCAAGTGCGGCAGGCCGACGCCATTGCCAAGGTAGGATGTCATCGTGCGCTCGCGCTCAATCAATTCGGCGCGGAGATGTTCGCGGCTGCGTTTTGCGAAAATTTGCGGGGGCAACGCGCCAAGCAGCTCCCCCAGCGCGGCGCCGAATTCACCACTGCGCAGGTCCAGGATGCGCGATTTGGCGAAATAACGGTCTAGACGCATGGCGAACGGTAGTTTGAAAAAATATAAACTAGCTGGAGGCGGGCGGGCCGCACAATCCAATTGTTACAGCCAGGCGGGGCCGGCGCGCTAATTTTTCTTAACGCTCCCAGTCAATGGCACCCTTGCGCAACTCGTAAACCAGACCGAGGGTGAGCACGGCGGTAAAAAACAGGAGCGGGAGGACGATGGGCAGGTGCGCGGCGATGAAGTCGCGATAAATCAAGACGGCGGGCAGGAGAAAGACCACTTCGAGGTCAAATATGATGAAGAGCATCGCGGTGAGGTAGAACTTCACCGAGAAACGCGGCTGGGGATCGCCGATGGGGTCCATGCCGCATTCGTAAGCGGAGTCCTTGCGCGGATAGGGCGCGGCCCGCTGGCCAAAAATACGGTTGCCAATCAAAATCGCGACCGCAATTCCCGCCGCAAGGAGGAATTGGATCATAACGGGCAGATAGGCGGACAAATCCATGGCCTCCAACAAACACGCTCACCCACCGGGAGGCAAGCCGGAAGGTTGCCTGGCCCGGGCCGAAAAATGAAAATTAATTGACGAGGGCGGCATGAGTGGCGGACCCGGCCGATATGGGGGCGACGGCCGCCGGGGAAACCGTCGGGGCGGCCATCGGCATCGCGTGCAACGTGGCGATCAAGTTTTGAAAAGCTGCGTCGTAGCCAAGATGGTTGTCGATGGCCAGTTGGTAGATGTGGCGCGCTTCATCAATCAGCCCCTGCCGCTCCTTCAGTTTGCCCAAGTATAGGCAGCAACGGGACATCCAGGCGCGGCCGTCGAAATCATCGTCCAATTGCCGGGCGAGCGCCGGATCATTTAACAGGAATTCCTGGATGGTTTGGAAGTAGACGCGCGCGGCGGCGTCGAGATTGGTGTCATCCGCGGCCAACAGCGTGCCCCACAGGAAACCCGCGTGCACCCGGGTGGTGACCGGCAATTCGGTGTTATTCAGCAGCCGCTCGAGTTCATCCATCGCCGTTTTGCGTTTGGCCGCCACATCCCCCCCCGCTTCCGCCGCCATGGACACCAGGCACTGTGCACGATACTCCAGGGCCTTGGTCACCTGCGGATCCCGGCGGGGGCGGTCTTTCAACAGATCGAGCAACTCGTCGAAGTAATTCTTGGCGTCGAGAAAGTCATTATTCTGCATCTCCAGGATGCCTTGCTCGGAACGGACGTTGTAAATGAGGGGGCTGCCGGCGTAGAGGGGATTCTTGGCGCAGGCGGCGACGAATTGTTTGAGAATGCCCAAGGCGTCCGCATATTGGTGGGTGGTGCTTTCAAGCGAGATGGCGTTCAACGCTTCATAAAATCGGGCGAGCGGCGCATACTCCGCGCCCGGGGGCGCCTGATTGACCGGGCCGTCGAAATCCTCGAATTGATCGGCCAATTTCTTCATCAGGAGTTGCGCGTCAGCAAATTTATTTTGGGCGGCCAGTTCGTCCGCGATGATGAACTGGGCCTCGACCGCGGCGACCGTGTCGGGGTAGTTGGCGCGCAGGGCGGCGGAAAAGGCCTGCTCCAATTGCGGCTGGCCAGCCTGGGCAGCCGCCTGCATTTCCAGCAGCAAGCCGTTGGCGGCCAGTTCCCGCGCGTTCAATTCGCTTTTGGGCAAATTATTTTGCGCGGCTTCGGCCTCCGCCTGGAGGGTTTTGGCCTTGTCGGCTGCCGAGGCATCCGAGGTGTCGAAGGCCAGCGTGGCGTCGAGCCAGCGCAGGCGGAGGCGCAACGAGACGGGCAATTGATTAAGGCCGTGACTGAGATCGAGCAGCCGCGCGAGGCGGCGGAAGGCGTCTGGGGAACGATTGTGGTCGCGGAGGGCCATGAGCAAATTGCACTCGGCGCTCCAGCGATCCATGGGTGGGATGTCGTAGCGGCCGACCGTCTGGTCGAGCAGGTTGGCGGCGTCATCCAGTTTATCGGCTTTCAACTGGCACTCGACGGCGCGCACCAGGAGCGTGCCGCGCGAGACGGTCAGGGGCGGGCTGTCGAGCAGACTGGTGTAATAGGCGGCGGCGTTGAGGTAATCGCCCGGGTCGCCGACAGTATCGCCGTTGAGGAAATACAAATCGGCGAGCAACGCGGTGATGGTTTTATTTTCCAAGTCGTCCGGCAGGGCCTTGTGGAGGGATTCCAAATTGCTGGCGGCTTCGCGGTATTTCTTGGGCGTGGAACTCCAGGCGACGAAGGCCAAAGTGCGCCAGGCGCCCTCACGCGCCAAGTCGCGGTCCGGCTCGCTGGGCAAGTCCAGCACATGCCGGGCGGCCGTCGCGGCCGCGGCATATTGCTGAAGGGCGAGGTCGAGCTGGGTCTGCAACAAATAAAGTTGCTTAAGGAGCGGGTGACCGCGGGGGTCGGCGACTTTTTGATCAATGTAATTTTTTAGCTGGGTGAGGTCTTCCGCGCGCACACCCACTTTGTCCGCCACGCCATTTTCCAGATTGGCGAGGGCCTTTTCCTGCCACTGCAGCAGGTTGTCATAGTCGGGGGCGTTTTTGTCCGGCCAGTCGTCCAAAATATTTTTGAGCTTGGTTTGGTCGTCGGCGACGTTGGCCGTGGCGGGGTCTTCCTGGTCGAGCCGCACATATTCGAGCCGGAGGGCGTCGAGGCTTTGGCGGTCCAAATCCACGAGCATCAATTTGGTGCTGAGCAGAGTGAGGGCCTCGGCGCGGCGGCCGAGCTTGTCATAAACCACGGCCAGCAAACTGGCGTATTTGACGCTGAGCGAAGAATCGAGGTTGGGGTCTTTGAGGCTCGCCTCCAACTTGGCCGCGGCGTCGGGAGCGGCCTCGGGATCAAGGAGAATTTGCGCACGCCAGCGGGCCGCTTCGAATTGCGCTTTTTGCAACGTGGTGGTGGCGTTGGCACTGGCTTGATCCCAAGCGGCGTTGGCACCGGCCAAATCCTGGCGTTGTTCCGCGAGGGCGGCTTGCGCCAGATAATACCACGGTCGATCCTGAGCATTAAGAGTCGCCGGGGCCACTTGGGCCAAGAGCGCGGTGGCGTCCGCCCATTTTCCTCCGCGCTCCAGCAGCAGCCCGTTGCGCAGCATATAGGCGGGCGTGCCCGTGGCGGCCACCGCCCGGAGGGCCGCTTGCGCCTTGTCGGTTTCCGATTGGGCGAGAAAAGCGGTGGCCAGACTCAAATTCAAAATGTCGCGGGTGTTTTGGTCCAAACCGGGGTTGGCCAAGGCGTTTTGAAAATAATCTATGGCCAACGAGGCCAGACCGTTGCCGAGCGCGGACTGGCCCATGACGATGGCTTCGGCGACACCGGCATTGTCCGCCGCCGTGGGTGTCACGGGGGCAAAGGGAACTTCGGGCGAGGGGATCGGCGGACGCGGCAAATTGGCGGTGTTGGGGGCGCTTGGTTCCGCCGCGGGCACCGCCGGGTCAGGTGTGCTTTGCGCCCGCGCCCCCAAGCTTGCGGCCAGCAATAGGGCGAGTTGTCCGAATTTCCCCAAGGGCTTCATAGGCAAAGGCCTCATCTTACCGGGGATTGGGCCAAGATAAAGTCCAAAGACCCGGGTTGCGTGAACCGGGTTCCCATCCGATTTGCAAAAAAAATCATTCCGCGCGCCACGGCGTCAGGGGTTTGGCTGAATCTTATCCGCCAGAACATCGCGCAGCAGTCGACCTTGGCTGAAGATTTGGTCGCTCAAGACGCGTCCGTGGTCGTCCCAGGTGATTTGCTCGTCCTGCAATTCCTGGCTGACCGGCGTGCCCGCTTCATCGCGGATGCGGTTGGTCTGGCTGAGCTGCTTCTGGTAGCCGTTGGGAAACCATTCGCGCACACGATTGACCGGCCCGGCGGGCGTGGGTACGCCTTCCTCGGAAATAATGTGGAGGTTGCCGTTGGGCCAGAAGGTGATAAAGCGCACGACCTGGGAGCCGTTGACGTATTCTTCATAGCGCAAGGGCTGTTTCGAATCCTGAAAATAGACGGTGTGGCGGAGCAGTTTCCCGTCCGCGCCGTATTCCGACACCTCCGCAGGGAGACCGCCTTTTTGATAGACGACGGTGCGCTCCGGCAGCCGCAGGGAGGAAAACCAGGTTTCCGAAATAATGACGCCCGCAATAAATTCCCGGCGGAGGATTTGCCCGTCGGGCAGGATTTGATCCTGCAGGCCGGAGTAGCCGGGGGCGGCGGTGGATTTGCCCGGGGGCGGAGTTTGGGGCAAGACCATGCCGGGGAGCAGTCCGCCCTGATTGCCCGTGAGTAAGGGCAGGCGGGAGTTGCTGCCGCAGCCCGACAGCAAAAGCGCGAAAATCACGACCGCGCATCCGGCCTTGATTCCATTGCGCCACTGGGTGGCTGGCCGGATTTCCCTCATAGGCGTTCGCGGGTGATTGTTTATATTACAAAACTAGGGCGATTTGCACGCCCGGGCCGTGAACGCCTTCGATGAGGATGCCTTCGATGTCGGCGGTCTTGGACGGGCCGGTGACCCAGATCACGTTCGGGTCGGTGCCGAAGGCGAGCACGGCGTCAGTCATGGTGCGGAGAATTTGGCTGCGCGGGAGCACGGCGATGTGCACCCAGGGGGTGAGCGCGCCGAGTCGCCGCGAAGTCAGCGTGTCGTTGAGGATGATGGTCCCCGTCTCGGCGATGCCGCCGGCGGCGCGCGTGATGCCGAAGGCGAAGTCGTCCACGCGCGTGCGGTCGAACTCGGTCTCGAGCGAAAACTCAGGGCCGAAGGCCGCGGCAAATTGGGGTTTCAGCACCGGGTCGCAATAGCCGCGCAGCCAGCCGCCGTTTTTCAAAAACGCGGCGACGGCGGCAAGGTCGGTCATCACCATCGCATTGGCAAATTTGATGCGCTCGGCGAAATCGTCGAAGGGGTCGCGGTGCTCGACGAGTTTACGGGCGACGGCGAGTTCGGAATCCCAGTCGGGCAGCTTGGCACGCTCGGGGAGCATCGCCAAAGCGGCCTTCACGCGAGTTAGCATGTCGTCGCGCGCGTTCATGATTTTCCTTTCGGTGCCGGGCGGTTTTTCATCCACTGGCGGAATTTTCCGCCGCGCCAAGGCGGGAGCGTGCGGTAGTCCTCCCATTTGCGTAGCGGGCCGGGCATGAGGATACGCGGGACATGGTTGATGGCGCCGCCAAGCGCCATCGCGGCCTTCCACGCCGCGGGCTGGCTCGCCAAAACCGACCACGCGCCCATTGGCGGCGTGCCGGACGAGGGGCCGTGGGCGCGCTTGTTTTTGTCGCGCAAGCGGAGCAGCAAATCGGGAATGGGAATGTTGACCGGGCAGACTTCCTGGCACGCGCCACAGAGACTCGAGGCTTTGGGTAAATCCGCCAACGTGGAAAATTTTTCCTTCGCCAGCAGCGGCGACAACACGGCACCGACGGGGCCGGGATAGACGCTGCGGTAGGCGTGGCCGCTGGCCTGCCGGTAAACCGGGCACACATTCAGGCACGCGCCGCAGCGGATGCAGCGCAAAATGTCGCGGCACTCGGTTGCCAGCACGTCGATGCGACCGTTGTCCACGAAGATGACGTGCATCTCGTCCGGGCCGTCGGGCTGGGTCGGTTGGCGCGGGCCGGTGATGAATTCGGTGTAAACCGTCAACTGCTGCGCGGTGGCGGAACGGGCGAGGAGATTAAGCAGCAGCGCGAGGTCGCGGTCGCGCGGCAAAATTTTCTCGATGCCAACCATGGCAATGTGGCAGCGCGTCGCCGCAAGGCAGAAGCGCGAGTTGCCTTCGTTGGTGACGAGGACGAGCCGCCCGCTTTCAGCGACGACAAAATTTGCCCCGGTCAGGCCGACGTCGGCTTCGAGATATTTCTGGCGCAGGAAAACGCGCGCGCGCTGGGTGATGACGTTCGGGTCGTCGTTATACGCGCCGAGGCCGTTTTTCTCGAAGGACACCGCGACCTCGCGCCGGCTTTTGTGGATGATGGGGCGGACGATGTGGCTCGGGTGGTCGTGATCGATCTGGACGATGAATTCGCCGAGGTCGGTCTCGAGGCATTCGACGCCGTTTTTTTCGAGGAAGTGCGCGAGTTCCGTCTCCTCGCTGACCATGGTCTTGGCCTTGACGATTTTGGTCGCATTGCGCTTGCGCATGATGGCGAGCACGGCTTGGTTGGCCGCCTCGGCATCCGGCGCCCAATGCACCTGCACGCCATTGGCGCGGAGCTTTTCCTCGACCGCGGGCAGGAAGGTGTCGAGGTTTTCGATGACGTGCTGCTTGATTTCGCCGGCGATTTCGCGCAGCCGGTTCGCGTCCGGAAAATGGTCAAAGAGCACCTTGGTGCGCTTCTCGTGCGTCGCCTTGGTGCTTTTGTAGACGGAGTCGTGCGTCTCCTGTTTCAGGTGCGCGGCAAAACTGTCAATGGGGGAGGCGCTCATGCGGGGGAAAGGCGCATCTTGCCGGTGTGGCCCGCGATTGACAATCAAAAGTAGCTAGGCGGGTCGAGGACGCCCCGCCCTACCCGCTGTCACATATTCGCCATGGCCTGAAGGTGGAACGGGGCGCGTCTTGACTAGGGCGGGGCTTGAGGTAGGGCGGGGCCTCCGGACCCGCCTAGCCGGAATTCGAAAAACAATTCTTTTTGTTAAACTATGGGTTTATCCGATCAACCCGCTGTTCTTGAGGGCATCACGGAGAATCTGCGCGAAGTGGAGGGTGCGGATGGGGTGGCCTTCCTTTTCGGCCATGCCGGCCAAATGCATCATGCAGCTCGAGTCGCCGGAGACGAGGATGTCCGGGTTCGACGCGCGCATGTGCTCGAGCTTCAAATTGCCCATGCCGGTGGAGATGTAGGGAAACGCGACGGAGAAGGTGCCGCCGAAGCCGCAACATTGTTCGCCCTCGCCGAAGGTGACGACCTCGACGCCGGCGATGGAGCGCAGGAGCGCGAGCGTGGACTCGCCGCTCTTCGTGCCGCGCGAGTGGCAGGAGGTGTGGAAGGCGATTTTCGCGGAAAATTTTCCGGGCCAGGTTTTCACGCCGAGGCCGTTGACAATAAAGTCCGCGAGTTCCCAGGTGCGCCCGCCGAGTTTTTCGACGTCGCCGTGGTCGGCTTCCTTTTCAAATTCGAGCGGCGCGCCGTGGACCAGCATGGCGGCGCAGGAGGCGCTGGGGACAATCACGGGCACATCGCCGGCGAAAACCTTCACGGTGTGGCGCACCACGCGGCGCGAGGCCGGCCAGTCACCCGCATTGAAGGCCGGCTGCCCGCAGCAGGTCTGTGACTCGGGAAACTCGACCGCGCAGCCGAGATATTCGAGCACCTCGACGGTCGCGCGCGCGGCGTCGTCAAAAAACGCGTCGCACAGGCAGGTGGCGAGCATTTGCACGCGTTTACCAGCGGGGCGGGTGGCGGAGGGGGCGCTCATTGAGGAGAGGGGCAAAGGGACAAAGAAGCAGAGGGGCAAAGGGACAAAGAAGCAGAGGGACAAAGGGCAAAGACACCAGACAGTGAAGCGACAGACTTCAAAGGGAAAGGAAATTAACCGCGGGGGAGATACGTGGTGGCTTTGAGGGTCGAGGCGAGGTGGGCGCGGAAGGCGGCGCGGTTGCGCACGACGCCGAGGGCGATCCACTGGCTGGCGAGGTTGCCGAGGGCGGTGCCTTCGAGCGCGAAGGCCATCACCGGCACGCCCGCAGCGTCGGCCGTCGCCTGGCAGAGCAGGTGGTTTTTCGCGCCGCCGCCGACCATGAGGATGCGCCGGAAAGTTTTGCCGCCAAGGCGCGCGAGCGTCCGCAGGGCGTCGGCATGGCCCGCGCCGAGCGAATCGAAAATCAGGCGCGCATGACCCGCGACGTTGGCGGGCGGGCGGGCTTTTTTCTTTTTGAGCTGCGCGTCAATCGCGATGCGCATCGAAGGCGGGTTGCCAAAAACCGGGTCGTTCACGTCGAGAAGAACTTTGGGCGCGGGCAATTTTTCCGCGGTCTTGATGAGCGCGGCCCAATCGGCGGCGGTTTGCGGGCGGGCGCTGAAATCGAGCAGCGTCCGTTCGAGCAGCCAGAGGCCGCCCATGTTCGTCAGCGGGCGATAGCCGCCGCGTCCGGTGCGTTCGTTGGCAACGCGCGCCTGGAGCGCCTCGGAGCCAAGGAAGGGCGTGTCGTTCTCGCAGCCGACGAGCGACCAGGTGCCCGAGCTGATATACAAATCGCCGCCTGCGGGGTCGGCGGGCATGGCGTCGTAGGCGCAGGCGGTGTCGTGGCCGGGGACGACGATGGACGCGACGCCCTTGAGTTCCGGCAGCCCGCGCACGGGGCCGAGCTTGGTGTTCGCCAACACCGGCGGCGTGAACCATGACGGCGGAATGTGGAAAAATTCGAGCGCGGCGCGCGACCAGTCGCGGCTGTGCACGTCGAGGAGTTGCGTGGTGCTGGCGATGGAGATTTCGTTTTCCATCCGGCCCGAGAGCAGGTAATTAAAATAGTCTGGGAGAAAAAGGCAGCGCGTGGCGAGGTCGGTGACGGCGGGGCAACTGCGCACCACCTCGGCGAGTTGGAGGCTCGAATTGTAGAAAACATTCGGGATGCCGGTGGCCGCGTAGATGTGGTCGAGGCCGCGGTTGGCCAGCGCCTTGAGGCCGGGCTGCGTGCGGGCGTCGCGATAGGCGTGCGGCGGGAAGACGAGCCGCCCGGCGTCGTTGAGCAGCACATGGTCGCAGCCCCAAAAATCCACGCCGACGGAAGCGAGCTTGGGGAATTGCTGTTTCGCTTTGCGCAGGCCGGTGCAGACCTCGCTCCACAATCCGGGGAGGTTCCAGTAATCGTGGACGCCCAGGGAACTGAAGGCGTTCGGGAATCGGTGGACCTCCGTGAGGGCGGGCTGCTTGCCCCACGTGCCGACGATGACGCGCCCGCTCGTCGCGCCCAAATCAACCGCCGCACAGGTTACAGAAGGCATGGAAAAGAGGGAAATTTGCCCGCTTTCCGGCGGGGAGTAAAACTAAAAGAACGAAACCGGGCAGAAGCCGCCCAAGCCCATCTTGACAATCTCTTTAAAAGCTCTATAAAGACCTTATGCAAACCCTTACCATCACCCATGCCAAGCAAAACCTCGGCAAGTGGCTCAAAGCCGCCGCATCGGGCGAAGACATCGGCATTGTCAGCGGCGCGGACATCATCGCCCTGCGCAAGGTGTCGGTCGAGTCCTCCGACTACGCCCAGCGCGAATACGGCCTGACTGAAGCAGAACTCGACCGGTTTGCGGATGCCTCCGACGCCCTGTATGAACGCTATCGCGCGTCAGGCGAATTGGAAAAATATCGCTTCACCCCCGAACAACTGCGTGAAAAAATCGCTCATCATTCTGCCCGCCGTCCAAACAAAAGTCGCCGCTCTGCCTGAACTGGAAAAGCAGGCCTGCTGGCTGGCACTCGGCCGTTTATGCGAGGAATTCGGCCAGCCGCATCTTCACAGTGCGCTCGGTATACGCAAGTTGCAACGCCACACCTTCGAGTGCCGGGCCGGTTTGCATTGGCGATTGGTATTTCGGGATTCCGACGCTGGACTAATGGTTCAATTCCTCGGCACCCACGACGAGGTACACCGTCTGGGCAAAGCTGGGAAATTTGAATGAGCCATGGCGATGTCGGTCTTTAACCCAAAATCTCACTCCACGAACAATCCAGGGCGTGCCGCAAACGTTTTGCGGTTGTGACGAGTATGTTTGTCTGGCCAGCTTCAATCTTTTGAACCGTGCGAATATTGAGATCGGCCAATTCCGCAAGACGCTCCTGGGTAATGCCCCGCGCAGAACGGGCACGACGCAAATTGGCGCCAAACCGCTTGATTTCAACTGCTTCTGATTTTGATGTCGGCACGCCGCATTGTGCCGCATTTTTATGATTGATGTTACGGCACAATATGCCGTAAAAGGATTGCTGAGCCTATCCGGTCGGTTAAAAAGAACTTATCCATGAACAACACGATTCTTGCCTCGTTTTATCCCCTGAGATTTATCATTCCCGGCTTGTTGAGTTGGATGCTCTGCTGCGCTCCAAGCCATGCGCAAGTTATCATTGACTTCAGTTCCACCGATTCCTCCAATTGGACCATAACAGGCGGCGGGGCCATTAATGCCCCTGCAATGGACAATATAAGCTTAACCAACAACCGAATTTCCTCCGGCACTTTTGCCGCCGGCGGTTCTGCTGCAAATTTCGACGGTTTTTGGACTGCGGATTTCAGATTTGTTCTTCCGAGCAATGCCACAAATGTGGTTCTGACATTTTCGAATTTGTTTTTCGATGATCGTGGTATCCTCACCCTGAACGGGATTACCTTGGCATCGTCGGGGACCGACGCAGCCGATGGGTCGATTGGGCTAATGACTCTCACGGACGGGGCTGATCCCCAACTCTACACTTTTAGCGCCGCACCAGGTGAAGCACAAGGCACCATCACCAACGGATTTATTTCAGACTCAACTAATACTGTTGAAGCAATACTAAATAACACTCACCAAGGTATTCCTGGCCCGACGATTGGGTTTGCTGATGCAGGCGATGGCACTTGGTTTGGCGTTTCGGGAAATGTCACTTACAATGTCCCTGAACCCTCAACGACAGCCACCATCATGGGGTTTGTAGCGCTTTGCTTTACTGTTTGGCTTAAAAAACTCCCACGGCAATGAACCAGCTTCTTGATATTCAAATAGCCAAAATTGATCGTAAATATATTGAGATCAAGGAGCTTGGCTGCGCCTATGGCTGGCGTTTCTTGTATACACCAAAAGATACATTAATGTACCCGAATGGCCTGATGTTTCTTGGTTTAAATCCCGGTGGTCATGGCTCAGCCGAGAACACCGTCGAGTCGGTTGAGAATGGAAATGCCTATCGCGTGGAATACTGGAAAGATCAGTCTAAAAAGCTTCTGAATCCACTTCAAAAACAGGTGCAAGCGTTTTTTGACCTGCTTGCTCAATCTCGATTAGGGGAACGTGCCTCACATGATAGTAAACGACTGATGGACGAAACCCTTACCTCAAACTTCTGCCCGTTCCGCTCTCCATCCTGGGCGAAATTTCGCCCGAAAGAAGCCCGCGATGCAGCGGTCGCTTTCTCGACAGATTTATGGACTGAAATTATTCCGAAAATAAAGCCTCGTCTAATTCTCTGCATGGGTTCTACGCAATATTCCCATTTAAATGGCCTTCTCGAAAACATCTCTTCCGAATGTGGGATTGAAGAGCATCTGCCCACAGGCTGGGGTGATATTCAGTTTGCGATACGGCAATACAAGTGTGCAGGGCGAACTACAACTCTGGCCCGCATACCACATTTGTCCCAGTATAAGCTGCTAAACTCACCAAAATATGCCGACAAAATGGATGCCTTCATCGGAAAGCTGGCGAACATTGCGGCTTAATGCTCCTACTTGAGATAGGCATCAAAAGCGCTAATCGAATTTACTTCTTCCCCAACTGGCCCATGACTTCCTCGGTGAGTTTTTGGACGAGGCCTTCGAGTTCGGCGTTGGTCATCTTGGCGGGCGAGGGGCCGGCGAGGGTGGCGCAGGTGATGGGGCGGTCGGCGATTTGCTCCCAGGGGTCGCAGTCGCAGAGGTCGCCGGCTTTTTGACCGTGACGCTCGTCGGGCAGGCCGAGTTTCTTTTTGAGGTCGAGCAGGATTTTGACCTCGTCGGGCGGGATGGTCGTGCGCCGGGTGGGCAACTGGCCGGCGACCCAGAGGGTGCGGCAGTAGGAATCGGTGATCTCCATTTTGAAATACGCGTCCTCGACGCTGACGCCCCAGCAAATGACGCCGTGGTTGCCCATGAGAATGGACTGGTGCGTGGGCGCGAGCTTGCCAAGGATTTCGCTCATCTGCGGGCTGCCGGGCGTCTTGTATTCGGCGACGGGGATGGTGCCGACGAAGACTTCGACTTCGGGGATGAGGCAGCGCGGCGGCTCGATGCCGGCCATGGCAAAGGCGGTGGCGTGAATGGGGTGCGCGTGGACGACGGCGGCGGCGGTCGGCACGGTTTTGTAGATGCCGAGGTGCGAGAGGATTTCGCTGGTGCGTTTCCACGGCGCGTTGCCGGCGAGCTGGTTGCCCTCGATGTCCACGAGGCAAACCATGTCGGGCTTCATGAAGCCCTTGCTGACGCCGGTGGGCGTGCAGAGGAAATAATTGCCGAGGCGCGCGGAGATGTTGCCGCCGTTGCCGTCGTTGTAATCGCGCTTCCAGCAGCGGCTGCCGATTTCGACGATGTCGTCCTTGAGTTTTTTCGCCAGCGGGGAATTGAAGAGCGCGAGGATGTCGGCCTTCGAGGCGGCGGGCGCGGATGCGGAAACTTTGGCGGCATCGCCCGACTTCGGCGCGGCGGGGGCGGGTGTGGCCACGGCGCCGGCGTTGGCGTCGTAGACGATTTTCACGCCGGCGGCGACGAGCACGTCACGCGCGCCGGGGGTCATGCGGGTGGATTCGCGGCTGAAGCGGAATTCCTTGACGCCGGATTTGGCATAGTCGGCGGCATCTTTTTGGGAGAACAGTTTCATAAGTGGTGGGTGCGGGTGGCGCGGCGGAAGCCGGGCGTTACACGCGGTGAGGATCCTCGGCTTGGTAAAAAACATGGTCGATGAGCGCGGCGCAGTAGGCGTCGACGGGCGTGGGTTTTTCGAACGGGCGCGTGGCCTCGGTGCTTTCGCAGACGCCGATGGTGCTGCCGGGGCTGGCGCCCAACTGGTCATACACGACGATGGAATAATCGTGGTCCGCGCCGGTCACCGGGGTTTTCGGCCCCCACGGCAAGGCGACGAGCAGGCGCTCGCCCTTGAGCGCGGGATGGCGCGCGGAGAGCGTGACGCGGCCGATGACGGTGGCGAGCCTCATGCGACGCTCCCTTCCGCGGCTTCGTCCACAATGCCCATGACCCACCAGCGGCACGGGCTGCGCGGGTCTTTCAAAAAGGTGCGCGCCCAACTGCCGTCGCTGCAGAGGATGACTTTTTCGTGCAGCGCGGTGCCGAGGGGGTCGATGACCACCTGCGGCGGCCCGTCGGGCTTGTCCGCCAAGTCCACCGGCTGCGCGATCAGCAACCGCGCGCCCGCGAAGCTCGGGTGCTTCACCGTCGAGGTGGCGTAGCCGCGGATGATGGCAAGGCGCATGAGGGAAATTAATAAAGGTTCAGATTTTCGACCATGACGCAGCGGCGCGAACGGGTGAAGGTCATGGGGGTGGTGACGCCTTCGCCGGTGGGCGTGGCGACGGAGAAGGAGAGGAAGCCCTCGCCGCCGAGGCCGAGGCCGGTCATGCACGGGCCGTTTTTGATGAAAAGCGTGGTGTCGGCCAGTTGGGCAAACTTGGTGAGGTTCGTGATGTTGCGGCTGTGCATGATGGCCGTGTGCTTGTAGTTGTGCTCGCTGCGAATGGCCGCGGCGATGGCATCGTCCACGTTTTTCACGCGTACAATCGGGATGAACGGCATCATCTGCTCCTCCTGCACGAAGAGGTGGTCTTCCTTGGTCTCGCCGAAAAGGAGCATGGTCGCGGGCGGCACATCGAGGCCGATGGCCTTGGCCAGCACGGCGGCGTCGCGTCCGATGAAGGTCTTGGTGACGTGGGCGTGCGCGCAGCCCCCACCCTGCCCCGGCTCAATCGTAAAGGCTTGTTTGGTCAACGCCTCGATCTGCGTCGGCGATAGCTGCACCGCGCCGGCGTTCTTGAGCGCGGCGATGAGGCCGTCGGCAACGGACTCGACGACAAAAACCTGTTTCTCGCCGATGCAGAGCAAATTATTGTCGTAGGCCGCGCCCTGGATGATGGAGCGCGCCGCGCGGTCGAGATCCGCCGTCTCGTCCACCACAACGGGCGGATTGCCCGGGCCGGCGCACACGGCGCGCTTGCCAACCTTCATCGCCGCGGCGACGACGGCGGGGCCGCCGGTGACGCAGAGCAATTTCACGTCGGGGTGCTTGCACATCACGTCGAAAGTCTGGAGCGTCGGCTTGACAACCGTCGCCAGCACGTCGGGGATGCCCGTCTCGGCGAAAATGGCTTCGTTGTAAGCACGAATGGCGAGCGCGGCGACCCCGGAGGCCGAGGGATGCGTGTTGAAAACGACCGTGTTGCCCGCCGCCAGCATGTTGATGGCGTTGCCGGTGAGCGTGGGCACGCTGTGGGTCGCGGGCGTGACCGCGCCGATGACGCCCCACGGGGCGAAGTCGATAATCGTAAGGCCGAAGTCGCCGCTAAAGGCCATGCGCTCGAGCATTTCGACGCCGGGGACCAGCTCCGAACAAATTTTGAGTTTTTCGATTTTGTGTTCGAGACGGCCGATTTTTGTCTCAGCGAATTCGATTTCACCCCAGGATTTCGCGTTCTGCACGCAGGCGCGGCGGATGGCGTTGATGGCTTTCTTGCGCGCGGTCACGCCGGCTTCGCGCAGTTGCACGAACGATTTTTGCGCGGCGGCCACGGCATCCTCCATCTTGTCGTAGACGCCAAAGCCCGTCTGCCCGCTGCGCGCGGCGGACTGCTGCGTCTGGAGACGCGAGAGCACCTCGGCGACAACGCGGGAGATGATTTGCTGCTGGTCCATGGGGGGAAAAAGTAAGAATTAAAAAGGAAAAATTAAGAAGGAAGGTCCAACTCCGGCCGCCTGTAAAACGTTGCGGAGAAGCTGGTCGAATAAAGATTTTTGGATTATTTCTTCATTTTTAATTTTTAATTCTTAATTTGCGTTGTAAACGATCGTCTTGCCGACATCGACGGTGTCCACGATGCCGATGACGATGGCGTCGATGGGCGTGTCCTTGTCCTTCGCGCCGAGGCGCGCGGAACTGCCCTGGGCGATGAGGACGACTTCGCCCTCGCCGGCCCCGAGGTCGTCCACCGCGACGATGGTGTTGGTGCCGGGCTTGAAGCCCTGCAAGTTGGCCGGGTCCACGAGGAGCGGCCGCACGAACAGGAACTTCGAGCCGGTCATCTTCGCGTTCTTTTTGGTGGAAACGATGTAGCCTTCGACACGGGCGAGAATCATGGCGGGGAGAGTTTGGGTTGGAGAGGGCGGCGCCGGCAGAACCGGCGCAGGCAGGAAGCCGTCCGCGCGACCGCCCCGGAGGGCGGCCGCGGCGGATTACTTCTTGGCGGGCATTTTGGGCAGGACGGCGGCGAGGTCGCCATGCGGGCGGGCGATGACGTCGACGGAGACGACTTCGCCGAGCGATTGCGCGGCGGTGCGGCCGGCTTCAGTCGCGGCCTTGACGGCGGCCACATCGCCGGTGACGACGACGGTGACCATCGCGTTGCCGACTTGGGTCATGGGGCCGACCAACTGCACGTTGGCCGACTTGAGCATGGCGTCCGTCGCCTCGACGAGCGCGACGAGACCGCGGGTTTCAATCAATCCAATGGCTTGCTGTGACATAGTTTTTGTTAGGTTGAAGGTTACAAGTTTGCTGGAGAAAGTTGTGGGCGTTTCGTTCTCAGTTCTTGGTTCTTGGTTCTTAGTGAGAAATTGCGGATGAAATTTTTTATAAAATTTATTTCTTAATTTCGTTCGCTGAGTTTCGCCCAGGCGTTGCGGGCGAGGACGATCTCCTCGTTGGTGGGGATGACCCAGACTTCGATCTTGGAATCGGGCGCGGAAATTTTCGCCTCGGTGGCGCGGGTGGCGGCGTTGGCGCGGGCGTCGAGTTTCAGACCGCAGAAGTCAAGATTCGCGCAGACGGATTCGCGCAGTTCGACCCGGTTCTCTCCAATGCCGGCGGTGAAGATGAGGGCATCCGCGCCGTTGAGCGCGACAAGGAAGCGACCGAGATAATTGCGGATGGCATTCACGAAGACTGCCATGGCGGTGCGGGCGTTTTCATTCCCGGCGGCGGCGGCTTCGACCACATCACGCACATCGCCGCTGGCGAGGCCCGACATGCCTTTAAGTCCGGCATTGGTGGACAACTGCTTCTCCACCTCGTCGATGCCCAGGCCCAAATCCTTGGCGAGGTAGAAGGCGGCAAACACGTCGAAGTCGCCGACGCGGTTGCTTTGCGGCAGGCCGCTTTGCGGGGTCATGCCCCAACTGGAATCAATCGCCTTCCCGTCGCGCACGGCGCAGATGGACGAGCTGCCGCCGAGGTGACAGGAAATGATGCGCAGATCCTTGCGACCTTTGATTTGCGCGAGGCGTTCGGTCACGAAGCGGTGGCTCGCGCCGTGGAAGCCGGTGCGGCGGATGCCGAGCTTGCGCTCCCACTCGAGCGGGACGGGGAAGCGCGTGTTCTCGACGGGCAGGTGGTCATAAAACGCCGTTTCAAAAGTGCCGATGCACGGCAGCTTCGGGTAGAGGCGGTTGAATGAGCGCACGGCGTTGACATAGGGCGGGTTGTGCGCGGGCAGGAGCGTGTAGAGCGCCTCCATCGCGCCGAGCACTTTTTCATCGAGCACCTGCGTGCCGCTGACGTTTTTGGCCATGACCGGCTTGAAACCCACCGCCGCCAACTCGTGGAACCCGGCGAGCACGGTGCCGCGCAGCGCGTTTTCCACAAAGGCGATGGCCGCGTCGTAGTTGGCGAACTTCGCCGTGCCGGACGTCGGCTCACGCCCAGCGATTTCGAGACGCCACGGGCTCTCGTCGGCGCCGATGCGCTCGACGCCGCCCTTGGCGAGCAACTGCTCGCCGGGCATCTCGATCAAGCGGAACTTGAACGAGGTGCTGCCGATGTTGGCCACGAGGACCTTGCCCATGGGGAGAGGTGGGTTGATGAGTTTGCGCCGTCGCAATTTGGGAGGGCAGCCTCGAGGAGGCGGCCCGGCCCAAACTAGCGCGCGGGCGCCGCGGCCTTGGAGAGGAACTTGCCGAGGAGCGGCAGGTCTTCATGCGGGCGCGGGATGACATTGACGGCGACGACTTCGCCGAGGGCGGCGGCCGCGGTGGCGCCGGCTTCGACAGCGGCCTTCACCGCGGCGACATCGCCACGAATGAAGACGGCGACGTTGCCCGAGCCGACTTTTTCCCAGCCGAGCAATTCGACCGTCGCGGCTTTGAGCATCGCGTCGGTCGCTTCGAATTGAGCGACGAGGCCTTTGGTTTCCAGCATTCCGAGTGCTTGTCCAGACATGGTAGTAGTGGGTTGAAGTTTCTGATTATTAATTAGAGGGGGCGATTACAGTCCGGCGAAGAACTCGAGCAAACCGGCCGCGGGGCGCGCGATGGTGTGCGCGGCGACGAGATTGCCGACGCGTTGCGCGGCTTCCTTGCCGGCGGTGACGGCCGCGTTCACGCTGCCGACGTCGCCTTTCACGATGGTGGTGACGAAGGCCCCGCCAATCTGGATGTGCTTTACCAGAGAGACGTTGGCCGCCTTCACCATGGCGTCGCTGGCCTCGACGAGGCCGACGTAACCTTTGGTTTCAATCAGTCCGATGGCGTCATTCATATATATAGGGATTTGGTTTTTTGGTTAATGAGGTTAATTCTGTGGGAAAATTTTCAGCCCTGGCGGATGAGTTCGCAGCGTTTCGCGCGGGCGAGGTCGCAGCAATTCGCCTCGTCGGTGTCAATGTGCACTTCGAGTTTGAAGGACGGGTCGACGCGCACGAGCATGTCGTCGAAGCGCGTGGAGCATTTGGCGGATTCGACGAGCAGAGTCATGTTCTCGCCGGCCTTCACCCCGTAAAAGACGGCATCGGCCGGATTCATGTGAACATGCCGCGCAGCGCGGATGATGCCTTCCTTCATTTCCACGACGCCTTTCGGCCCAATGATGACGCCGGGGGCCGAGCCTTTGATGTCGCCAGAGGCGCGCACTGGCACGTTGATGCCAAGGTAAACGGCATCGGTGTAGGATAATTCTATCTGCGTCAAGTTGCGGCAGGGGCCGAGAATGCGCAGGTTGGGCAGAATGCGGTCGCGCGGGCCGACCAGCGTGACCGTCTGGCCCGAGGCGAACTGCCCCTCTTGATAGAGCCACTTGTGGACGGTCAACTGCGCGCCCTTGCCAAAGAGTATTTCCAGATTTTCCTGGGTGACGTGCATGTGCCGGGCGGAACTGTTCACCACCAAGGTCGGTGGGGGATTGGCCGCCGAAGCCTCCCGACCCAGTTGCGCGAAGAGCGACTGGCGAATCAACGATTCGACGAGGGAACGATTGGGCAACGGGGCAGCCATGGGTCGGGGTAAGCGAAGTCTCCAGCCTTTTATGATTGTTTGCAATCATAAAAGCGAGGTCGGAAGTGTCAACCCATTATTTTCAGGCTCCTCAATAATCATTTCTTCGGCCAATTCGGTCGGTTTCTTTATAGGAGGCTGCGGGGTATATGACTTTATATGTTCGAGTTCAATCATATAAATCGGAATTCCCTCCTTGGAGAGCGTGTCCCTAGGCGTGTCGGTTAAAAGGGCCGTCACCGTGTCCCATCCGCCGAGAAAAGTATGGGCGGTGCGCCCCAGTTTGGTGCGATCAAGGAGTATGGCGGTGGAGCGGGACTGGGCGATGACGGCCTTCTGGAGCGCGACGACGGCGGGCGAAGAGTTCCACAAGCCCTCGCGCGTCATGCCTTCCGCGCCGAGAAAGGCGAGGTCGAATTTCCAGTAGGCCGCGCTGCGGCAGGCCTCATCGCCCAAAAGCACGGATTGACGGCGCAAAACCTGCCCCCCGAGCAAATAAACGTCAACGCCCTCGACCTCCGCCAGCAAGTCGGCGGCGGGCAGATTGCTGGTGACGCACGACAAAGGGCGGACGGGCGCGACCCGAATGGCCTCGGCCAAGGCGAAAATAGTGGTGCCGGCGTCGAGGTAGATCACCGACTCCGGACGGATTAGCCCGAGCGCTTGCTGGGCAATGGCCTGCTTGCCCTGGGTTCCCGTGGCGCGGCGGCTGCGAAACGACGGAAAGCGCAAGTTGTAATCCGCCAGCGCGCCGCCGAATGTACGGGTAATCAGGTGGCTTTTCTCGAGGGAAACGAGGTCGCGGCGCACCGTGGCCTCCGATATGCCAAACTCCTTGCATAAATCCGCAATTCCCAGATAACGATGCCGTTGCAACAGTTCGCCCAAGCGGCGGCGGCGAGCCTCGACCACGTGTTTCGCCACTCTCATGGAAGCAATATATGCAATTAATGAGCGATTGCAATCAAATAAATCGCCTATATGAAAAACTTTTTCCGCTTAATGGTGTTTTAATTTCTTGGACTGGCTCCCCAACCCGTTTATTTTCACTTCCTTACCCCCTACTCCCTTGAAAAAACTACCGCTTGCTCTCCTCTCTTTTGGCTTGCTGGTTTTTTCCAGCCGCCCGATTTTGGCGGCGGAAGCGGCGGCGGTGCCCTCCGCCACGTCCTCCCCCACTCTCTCGATCAAACCGATGGCCCAATTCAATGTCCGCAATTTTGGGGCGGTGGGTGACAATGCGACCAAGGACACGGTCGCGATTCAGAAGACGTTGGATGCCTGCGCGGCGGCGGGTGGGGGCGAAGTGGTGGTGCCCAAGGGCAATTATTTGACGGGTAGCGTGGAGATGCATTCCAACACGACGTTGCGGCTGGATAAGGATGTGTTCCTCATCGAATCGCCCGATATCGACGACTATCCGCTGATTGACGGGCGCTTCGAGGGCGCGGGCGTGCAAGTCCATCGCGGCTTGATTTATGCCAACAACGCGAGCCACATTGCGATTGTCGGGCCGGGCGGGTTGGTCGCCAACGCGGGGCTGGGGCCGATCCGCAACCCCCGCGCCCCGGTGGTCGTCGAGACCGTGAGTTGCCACGATGTGACCTTCGACGGCTTCAATATCCAATACGACCGGCCCGTCAACCAGGACGTGTGGTGCATCCATCCGCTGTTTTGCACGCAGGTCGTCGCCAAGGGCCTCTACATCCGCAGCTCGGGCACCAATGGCGACGGGATTGACGTGGATTCGTGTTCGGATGTGTTAATTGCGAATTGCGACATCAGCGCGGGCGACGACGCCATCTCGCTCAAATCCGGGCGTGGGATGGACGCCGTGCGCATCGGCAAGCCGACGGAGAACGTCGTCATCAAGGACAGCACGCTGCGCAGCGTGCGTTTTGCCGCGCTCGGGTTTGGCACGGAAATTTCCGGCGGCGTGCGCAATGTCACGGTCTCGAACTGCACCATCTCCGGCGTGCAAAACGCCATTTTTATCAAGAGCCGCGACGGACGCGGGGGCTTTCTCGAAAATGTCTCCTTTGACAACATCATCGTGGACCAGTCGCCGACGTTTATCGGCATCGACCTGATGTCGAAAGGCATCCAGGCCGCGGAGCCAGTGCCCGGTGACATCGAAAAATGGACGACGGTGCGCAATCTCAGCTTCAAGAACATCAAAGTAAATAATGTCCGCACGTTAATCGAAACGCAGACGAGCCGCGTCGGCCCCGGTGTGCCGCCGCAACGGCCCATTGACGGACTGACGTTGGAGAACATCTCCGGCACCTGCCAGCGCGGCATCACGCTGGCGAACATCGTCAACGCCAACTTCAGCGGCCTCAACGTCACCGGCTTCGCGGGCAATCTGCTGAATTTGACGAATGTCACCGGCAAAGGATTGGATGAACCGGCGAAGGCCAAAACACCTTGAGGCCGGACACGCGTGGGATAAAACTTGGCGAAATTCCCTTGCGGGGCAGCACGAAACGGCCCATTTAACGCAGTGGATGCGGCATCCCCTGACTACATTTTGTGCGAGCTTTTACCGGAGATTGAGGAGCGGCTTTGAAGGAATTTTTTCTCCGCCCGCCGCACCGCCGCGAAACAGCCGTCTGCTTCCGCTCACCCCGCTGCGGCTGCTGTTATACCTCTATCTGGCACTGGCGCTGACGACCTTGCTGGTCTGGACGCTGACCAAGCGCAATACGGTCACAGGCGACGAACCCCATTATCTGGTGATGGCCAGCGGCATCGTCCGGCACGCGACCCTGGAGCAAACGCAGCCCTATGAGGAAGAATTCCGCTCCAAAGAAATATTTCCCTGGGGAATGGCCCCGCCCGAAGCCAAACCATCCCAGGAAAATACCCACGCGATTCTGGGGCCGCACGGGCTTTACAATGTTCACAATATCGGCCTGCCGTTTATTATTGCGCTGCCCTTCCTGCTTGGCGGGGTGACGGGCGCGAAGGTGTTCCTGGTGCTCCTGGGTGGAATAGCCATCATTATCGCCTGGAAAATTTCCGGACTCTTTAGCTTGGAATCCAAACCGAGGTTTTTTGTGGTGCTGGCCACCAGCGTGGCGCTACCCCTGATACCCGCCGCCAATCAAATTTATCCCGATGTGCTGGCGGGAATAATCTCGCTCAGCGGCATCTACTGGCTGATGACGACGACGCAGCATCGCCCGTGGGTGAAAGAATTGCTCTGGGCGGGGGCGATTGCCTATCTCCCCTGGCTGCAAATCAAGCTGGCCGCCACCTGCGCGGTGTTGGTCGTGGCGCTGGGATGGAAAATCCACGCGGAGACCAAAAACTTTGGCCGGATCGCCCGAATTTTGGCCGTGACGCTGGTTTCCGCGGTTTTGCTGGGGTGTTATAATTACTACGCCTTCGGGAAAGTCTCCGGGCCCTACCAATCCGGCGCGCTGGAGGTGAGCAAAACGGCCGGGATGGTGCTGTTGGGCTTATGGATCGACCCGAATCAAGGTTTTTTGCTGCAAAATCCCATCATGTTTGTGGGGCTGTTTTCGCTGGGCGCGCTGTGGTTCCGCGACCGCACTCTGGCGCTGGTCTGGGCGCTGGTATTTCTATCCCTCCTCGTCCCCAACGGCCTGCACCCCAATTGGTATGGGGGCGGTAGTTTTTCCGGACGCTTCAACTGGTCGGCGGCGGTGGTGTTCTACCTGCCGACCGTTTTTGGCCTGCTGCGGCTGGCTGATGCTCACGGAAAAATCTTTCGCACCCTGGTTGGCTCGTCCCTGTTATTGCAAATCTACTTTTTTTGTCTCTATGCGTTCATCAACATCAACCTGTATAACAAGGCACCTGACACCTGGCTTGAGACCTACGCCATCTATTACTACCCGATTTTCTCCTGGATGCCGGCATTGTATAACGCGGACTGGGCCTTGGGCTATGCGCCCAACTATGCCTGGCTTGTGCTGGCTTTGTTGGTTTTGACGTTTGGCTTCACCCGGGGCGGAAATTTAAACGTGGGCCGGACCAACGTCCTCCGGACCACCTTGATCACGGGTTTGCTGATAATTATTGTCTCCGGGTTTCTGCCGAAGAATGTCCGCGAAGCCGTGAAGCTCACGGGGAAAGAACTGCCCTCCCAGTCGGGTCACCTTGAGGGAACGACCTGGGTGGCGACCGCGGGAAAGGATCAGCCCGGATTTGTCACCTACGGGCCCTACTACCCCTTGCGCTCAGGATCCTACCAAGTGGTAATGAAGTATAGCAGCCAAGCTGCCATCGATCGGATAATCGGGTATTGGGATATTTACGATTCCTATACTCGAAAAAAAATCGGGGAGTTTCCCCTGCGCGGCACCGCGGGCGCGGTCAAAGCGAATGAGGTTTCGTTTGAGGTCAAGACCTGGCGCCCCCATCTGTTTGAGTTTCGAAATAATTGGAATGGCGTCGGGGAAATCGAGATCCATGGGATGGAACTGAAGCCGAACTGAGTTACCGCCCGTCAAGCCGTTGCCGAAGGCGCCCTGCGCGCGCCAAACGCGTTTTCGACCATCATCCTTACCGGCACTCCAGCGCCATTTCACCGCTGACAAACATCGTCGGCCTCACTATAGCCGAAAGGATTAGGCGGTCAGTTTACCCCACTCCACCCCTTAAGAGAGTTTTTCTCATGAAAATCGCCCCCCTGTCCGGATTGTTCGCCGGTTTCTTCGCCACAGTTGTATTCAGCCATGGCGCCACCACGGCCGCGCCCGCGAGCGGCCCAACCCTGACCATATCCACGCCGATGGCCGCGCCGGCGTGGGCGAAACTGGAGCGCCAAATCCTCACGGAAAGCGCTCCGGCCTGCCGCGAGTTTTACCAAAAATATTTCGATGAGCGCGGCTACCTGCAATGCATCGTGCGCTGGGGCGCGGATGACGGCGCGGATGACGCCTTCGAGAATTTCAACCACTGGCCCGAGCTCCACGCGCTGGGCGCGGATGACGAAATCCGGCAGATGTTCCTCAAGGGCCACGAGGGCCTCATTAAACAATACACCGAGGCAAAAACCGTCGAGACGCCCGCGGGCCGCGGCGGCATGTATGTCAGGGAATACAACGCGCAGACGGACTGGATGCACCACGGCGAGGGCCTCCAACTGTTCAACCGCATGGGTCTGAGCGAGCCGAACGATCCCAAATATCAGGAGCGCGCCCGGCGCTTTGCGGGTTTCTACATGGCGGAAGATCCCGCCGCTCCCAATTACGACCCGCAGCACAAAATCATCCGCAGCCTCCTGAATGGAAGCATTGGGCCCTTGCTGCGCGACGCCACGGCCGTCGACTGGGTGGGCGACCCGTTTGACCCGACGGGCTTCGTCACCCTCCACCGCGAAACCAATTACGCGCAAATGCTGGCCCATTACGAGGAATACAACCACATCGTCGGCGATTCCTTCCTCAACCTGGTCGCCACCACCCTGCCGACCGATGCCTATTTCATCACCCATGAGGATAAGTATAAAAATTGGATCGTGGAATACATGGACGCCTGGCTTGACCGCATGAAGCAAAACGGCGGCGTCATTCCAAGCTTTGTGGATCTCGACGGGAAAATCGGCGGGCCGGAGGGCAAATGGTGGGAAGGAGCCTACGGCTGGGGCTTCAGCCCCATTAATCCCGTGACCGGACGGCGCGAAAACCGCAATCGCATCCCGCGCGCCGTGATTGGCTTTAACGATGCCCTACTGGTCACCGGCGACCAGAAATATGTGGATGCCTGGCGCACGATGATGGACGCCGTCAACGCCCACGCGCAGACCAACACCGAGGGAGTTAAACAATACCCCACCATGTATGGCGCGAACGGATGGTTTGGCTGGCAGAACACCCCATGGAACGTCGGCGCACTCGAAGTCTGGTATTGGTCCATGAAGGATACCGACCTGGCCCGCGCCCCGCGCAGTCCGTGGATTGAATTTCTCCAGGGGCAAAATCCGACTTATCCCGAAACCGCGTTGCAAACGGATTTAAACGCGCTGCACCGCGCCCTTGACGGCATCCGCCGCGACACCACGACGCGCGAACAGCGCCTTTCGGACAACATGATGGATGTCAATCCCGCGGCCCGGTCCACCAGCGCGCTGGTGCAGTTGATGCTCGGCGGTCTGCCCCCTCCTGCAGACGGCAGCCTGCTTAACGCCCGCCTGCGCTACTTCGACCCGGTGCGCAAGCGCGCGGGCATCCCACCCGAGGTGGCCGCGCTGGTTTCGGAAATGACCGACACGCGCACCGTCGTCACGCTCGTCAACCTCAGCGCCACGGAATCTCGCACCTTGATTGTCCAAGGCGGGGCCTTTGGCGAACACCGCATTGAATCCGTGCAAATCGGCGGCCAGACGACGCCCGTCAATTCCCCGGACTTCAGCATCAATCTGGCGCCCAATGCCGGGGCGCAACTGACGCTCACCATGCGGCGCTACGCGGAAAAGCCGACCATTTTATTTCCGTGGGATCGGCGCTAACTCGCCGGCGAGCGGCCTTACCCACCGCTTATCCACAGGTTATTCACCGCTTGTGCACAAGCGGGGATGGGGAATTGTGAAGAAAATTTGGGCCGATTGGGCAAAAAAACATTGCGGGGGGGCGCGGCGCGCTCTGTAGTGCGCGGTTTAACGCCCACTCCCTCCCCGCGCGCATGTTCCTTCGCGAAGTCCAAATCAACGGATTCAAGAGTTTTGCCGACCGCACCCGCATCGCAATGCAGCCGGGCGTGACCGCCATCGTCGGGCCCAACGGCTGCGGCAAGAGCAACATCGTGGACGCCATCCGCTGGGTGCTGGGCGAGCAGAGCGCGAAGGCCCTGCGCGGCGGCAAGATGGAGGATGTGATTTTCGCCGGGACCGACCAGCGCAAGGCCCTGCCGGTGTGCGATGTGTCGCTAACTTTCACCGATTGCGAAAAGGAACTCGGCACGGCCTTCAACGAAGTCGAGGTGGGCCGCCGGGTCGGGCGCGACGGCGTGGGTGAGTATTACATCAACGGCAAGCAATGCCGCCTCAAGGACATCCACCGGCTGTTCATGGACACGGGCGTGGGGCGCGTTTCGTATTCGTTCATGGTGCAGGGGCAGATTGATCAGATTCTCTCCAGCAATCCGGCGGAACGGCGTTCCATTTTCGAGGAGGCGGCGGGCATCACGCGCTACAAAAGCCAGCGGCGCGAGGCGTTGAACAAGCTGGCGCTCGTCGAGCAAAACCTGGCGCGGGCGACGGACGTCATCGAGGAAGTGGCGCGGCAAATCGGCTCGCTCAAGCGCCAGGCGGGCAAGGCGCTGCGCTATCAAAGGCTCAAGCACCGGCTGACCAAGCTCGACCTCGCCCACAACACCCATTTCTTTGCGCTGCGTCAGACGGCCATCGCCCAACTGGAGGCCCTGGCCGCCGCCGCCCACGCCGCCGCCGCCGACACCGCCTCGACCCTGCGCGAGCGCGAGGAACGCGTGGCCACGTTGAAGGCCGACCGCGCCGAATTGACGAGTAAATTACAGGAGGCGCAGCAGGCCGTGTTCGACCTGCGCTCGGAAATGGAAGGCGCGCAGAGCCAGGCGGAGTTTTCCTTCGTGCGGCGGGACGACCTCGCGGTGCGCCAGGGAGAAATTGAAAATGAAATTTCCGGCCTGCGCGGGCAACTGGCGGAATTGGATCAGCGCATGAACGCCGACGCCGCCAATCAGCAGGGCGCGCTCGGCTTGGTGGACACGTCGGACTCGGTGTTTCGCGCGCGCCAGGGGGAATATGAATCCGCGCTGGCTGCGCTCGAAGCGGCGGAGCGCGCGTTGCAGGATCGCCGCCAGCACTTGCTGGTGCTGGAAAGCGGCATCACACGCCTGCGCACCAACAGCACCCATCTCGAGGTGGATTTAAAAACCTACCAAATTAAACACGCGGCGCTGGCCGATGCCGTTTTTCAACTCAAGCAGGAGCAGACCGCCGTCGAGCTGCAACAAGCGCAGTTGACCGCGGCCCGCGCGGCGCGTTCTGGCGACCATGCCACCGCGCAACAAGCCGTGACCGAGGCCCAGGCGGCGGAGTCGGCGTTGCGTTTGCAATTTCGTGAAACGCAAGGGCGCATCCAGGATTTGGACCGCCAGCTCGCGCGCGGCGCGGCGCAACTCGCGGCCTTGGAAGGTCTGCAGGCGCGCTTCGAAGGATTCTCCGAGGGAGCAAAAGCCATTTTGCAGGGGAAATTGGATGACCTGTTGCCGAAGGGCGCCTATTCGATTCTGACCAAGCTGGTGGAAATTGATGACACCGACGCCCCGGCCATCGAAGCCTTGCTGGGGCCCGCCGCCGATGCGCTCGCACTGGCGGACTTCGCCGCCGCCGGGCCGGTCGCCGGCCGACTGGCGTCCGGGCAGCTGGGGCGCGCATGCTTGCAGGTGCCCGCGCCGGCGCGCGCAAAAAATTCCGCGCCGCCGGAACTTCCGGCGGGAATTCGCCCGGCGTTAAGCGCCGTGACGCTGCGCGACGGCAACGCCACCTGGCAGCCGCGCCTCGCCGGCTTGTTGGGCGACTGCTACCTCGCCGACACGCTGGATAACTTTCTCGTCTTCTGGGCGGCTCATCCGGAATTTGAATTCGGCCTGGCGGCAACGGCGCGCGGCGAAGTGGTCGACCGCCGCGGCCTCATTTTTGGCGGCGTGGCCGATGGCGGCAAAAAAGAGAACTCCTTTCTCCAGCGCGAGTCGGACATCCGCCGCCTGCGCAAGGAGCTTAACACGAAAAACGCCGAACTGACGCAGCACACCGAAGCCTCGATGCGCTTGCAGTCGGAATTGGACGCCGCCGAGGCGTTGATCAATGAAAAGCGCGCGCGTGTCGGTGAACTGGCGCAGGAAGTCGCCACCGTCGAGACGCAGGAGAAGACGCTCGCGCAGAGTCTCGCGCAGAATGCGGAAAACTCCGCCCGCCAGCGCCGGCAGCTCGAGGAACTCGAGCAAAGCCGCGCCGAGGCCGAGCAGCGCCATGCGCGCGCACAGGCCGACCTGGCCGCCGCCGAATCGCAAATTTCCGGCGAGCGGGCGGGCATTACCGGCGGCGAGGAGCAGTTAACCACCCTGCGCACCGCGCGCGACCGCCGGCAGGAAGTGCTTGCCGAAGCCCGACTTGAACTCGCCGAACGACGCCAGCGTTTGCAAATCCTTGATCGCAACCTGGGTGAGTTGCAGGCCCAACGCCGCGACCTCGACACGCGCCTGCTACGCCGCGCCCAGGAAATTGACGCCATGCGCGAGCAAATCGCGGAGCTGGAAAAAACCAACGCCGAGCAAAAGGCCCGCGCCGAACAAATTCAACAGACCCTCGCCACGGCCACGGAATCGCTCGAGACCGACCGCCAGGCCGTGCTGCGCCGCGAACACGAAATCAACGAACTGGAAGCGGGCCTGGCGGGGGAGCGTGACCGCCGCCGCGAACGCGAGGCGGAAATCCACGCGCACGAGGTCAAGCTCGCCGAGGAACGTTCACAAGCCGCTTTCCTCGAGGAAAAAGTCCGCACCGAGCACCAACTCGACATCCGGCAAATTGACTGGAAGCGCGAGTTGTGGAGTGCGGACGAGCAATTTTCCACCCGCCTCAAGCTCGACGACCTGGACGAGGACGCCGACCTCGCCCCGAAGCCCAAGCGCCCGCGCGGCGAACCGACCGCGGAGGATTTCGCCGCGATGGACCAGACGGACTGGGAGCCGCTGGCGCGCGAGATCAAGGATTTGCGCGAACGCATCGTAAGCATTGGCGCCGTGAACCTCGTCGCCATTGAGGAATATGCCGCGCTGCGCGAGCGCCACGATTTTCTCAAGGTGCAAAGCGACGACCTGTGGACCTCCAAGGAAGACCTCGTCAAGGCCATCGACGAAATCAACCAGACCTCCCTGCAACTCTTCAAGGACACCTTCGAGCAAATCAAAAAGAACTTCCGCTTCACGTTTGAAAAGCTATTTGGCGGCGGCGAGGCGGACCTGGAATTGGTGGAGGCGGAAGACGTGCTCGACAGCGGCGTGGAAATCGTCGCGCGGCCTCCCGGCACGAAACTGCGGAGCATCTCGCTGCTCTCCGGCGGGCAGAAAACAATGACCGCGCTCGCGCTGCTCTTTGCGATTTACATGGTGAAGCCCAGCCCGTTTTGCGTGCTCGACGAATTGGACGCGCCGCTGGACGACGCGAACATCGGGCGCTTCACGGGGATGCTGCGCGACTTCACGCGCTACTCGCAATTCCTCGTGGTCACGCACAACAAGCGCACCATCGCCTCGGCGCAGACGATTTACGGCGTGACGATGCAGGAGCGCGGTGTGACGCGCCTGGTTTCGATGCGCCTGGATACGGAAACCGGCGAAGCGGTGGCCCACGGCGCCGGCCCGGCCACGCAAACGGCCACCACGCCGCCCACGGAAGCCGCCCCGGCAGCGCCCGCGTCGGCGTGAAAGGCCTCGCGTAAAATGGTTCACATTGTCTAAAATGAGCCTTGATTCTTTTACACACTGGAAGAGTTGGGGCGAACGAGACCAAATAGCGGGAATCAAATTTCCAGGTGTATACGCCTTGGCAATTTCGCTTCGAAACCTATCCGGGACTCGATTTTCTTTGATTAAAGAAATCGCCTACTTTGGCATGACAAATTCGGCTGCCGGGCTAAAGGGCCGATTAAAACAATTCGATAACACAATAAGGGGGAAGAGTGGGCATGGTGGTGCGGATCGTTTTCGGAATGACCATGAAAAATATGAAGACCTTGCGCCCTTTCTTTATGTTTCAGTGATGCCCTTTAAATGCAATGTAACTTCAAATCGACCGAAAGATCTTCTGGTAATGGGCCGGGTTGCAAAGGCGGAATATGATTGTTGGGCGCAATATGCCGCCACCTATAAATCGCTGCCAAAATACAACGATAAGAAAACGGCTTCGAAATTTAGCGCAAGATGACCCCGTTGCCACTCTAGATTTTTGGCTTGAAGCATGGATGGTCTCGGGGAGCGCGGGCGTCTCGCCCGCTGCGGTTGGCGTCCCGCCGACCGTTTTTGCCAGAAACTGGCGGCGCGAGACGCACCGCCGTGCGACCGGGACGGTCGCGCTCCCCGAGACCAAAGCTCCTCTCCTTTCAAACGGGAGACTGCACGATGGGATTTCAAACTGACACACAACCCAGTCGGCCAATAAAGCTGTCAGCGATTATTCGAGCCGTTTCGAAATTCGGCGAACTGGGCTTGGAGGTCGGTAAATTGCTGGCGGAGTTTTTCAATTTCCGCCTCGAGTTTCGCGATGCGGTCCGGATCGGCGGGGGGCGGAGCTTCGATGGATGATGCGGGTGAAGGCATCGTGGCCGACCCGGGGGCTTCACCGGCAATCTCGCCACCAAGCAAATGGGTGAAGCGGGCTTCTTTCGTCCCCGGCGCGCGGGGCAACTTGCGGACGAGCGGTTCGGCGCGATTGGCGAGGCGCTGCAAGACTTCATCGACGGCGGCGAGGCTCTCGAAATTGTGAAGGTGGGGCGTGCGCGAACGCAATTCTCCGGGGGTTTGCGGGCCGCGCAGCATCAGGACGCACAGGATGGCGACTTCGGGTGGCTCCAGCTCCAGGGCTTTGGCAAAGGTGTGGCCATACTTGGGCACGCGGGCGTCCGCACCCTCGAAAACGAAAGCCAGGTGATGCTGGCGCAGCCGCTCGAGTGTGCGCAGCACGGCCGATTCTTCGTAGCTAACCACGGGGTCGCGGTGGTTCTTTTGATTGCAGGCGTTGACCAGCGCATTGAGCGTCAGCGGGTAGTAATCGGGCGTGGAAATCTGTTTTTCAACGAGTGCGCCGAGCACGCGCAATTCTTCGGGGTTGAGTACGATCATGGGAAACGCGGAGCATAAGCCGCCATTGGTTCCTTCACAAGCCGGGTTTGCGCGACAATATTGTGCCGCCCAGGCAGTCGTCCGAGGTTTGACAGCGGCGCGGGGTTCCGGCATTAAGACGCGTTCGCTCCTTTCCTTTCCCGCGCACCCCGAGATGGCTCTCATTGTCCAAAAATACGGCGGCACGTCGGTCGGCAACCCCGACCGCATCCGCCACGTGGCCAAACGCATCAAGGCCCACCATGACCGCGGCGACCAGGTGGTCGTCGTGGTTTCGGCGCGCAGCGGCGTGACCAACGAGTTGATTGACCGCGCCAAGTCGTTGAATCCCAACCCCGACGAACGCGAGATGGACACCCTCCTCGCCATTGGCGAACAGGAGACGATCGCGCTGACGGCGATTGCCTTGCATGCCATCGGCGTGCCGGCGGTGTCGCGCACGGGTGCGCAGGCGGGCATCATCACGGACGACGCCCACATGCGCGCGCGCATCCTCGATGTGACCGGCGGCGACATCAAGGCGCAGCTCGACGCCGGCAAGGTCGTCATCGTCGCGGGCTTCCAAGGCCTGAGCAAGGACGGCCAGGTGACAACCCTCGGGCGCGGCGGCTCGGACCTCTCGGCCATCGCGCTGGCGTGGGCGCTCAAGGCCGACATTTGCCAGATTTACACGGACGTGGACGGCGTTTACACGGCGGACCCGCGCATTGTGCCCGACGCCCGCAAGCTGGACGTGCTCTCCTACGACGAGATGCTCGAACTCGCTTCGAGCGGCTCGAAAGTGATGCAGGCGCGCAGCGTGGAATTCGCGCAGAAATACAACGTGGTGTTTGAAGTCCGCTCCAGTTTTAATGACGAACCCGGAACCCTTGTGAAAACCGAAGCCCCCAATATGGAACAAATCCTGGTCCGCGGCGTGGCCGTGGATAAAAACCAGGTGAAATTCACGCTGAACGACCTGCCCGACCGCCCGGGCGTCGCCGCCACGCTGTTTCAGGCGCTGGGCACCCATGGCGTCGTCGTGGACATGATCATTCAGAACATCGGGCGCGGGGGCCTGGCGAACCTGACCTTCACCGTGTCAAAGGAGGACGTGCCGCGTTCGGAGAAAGTCGTCAAGGAAGTCATCGCCTCGCTCGGCGGCGGCAAAATCGGCCCGACCACGGACATCGCCAAAGTCTCGGCGGTGGGCATCGGCATGCGGACGCACTCGGGCGTTGCCGCGAAATTTTTCGAGGCGCTGGCCAAGGCCGGGGTCAACATCCTGATGATTACGACCTCGGAGATTAAAATTTCCGTGGCGATTGACCCGGCGCAGGCCGGCACGGCGGCGAACGCCGTGCATGCGGCGTTTGATTTGGGCAAGACTTAAAAAATCACCGCGAAGACGCGGAGTGCGCCAAGGGCTGACTTTCCTTCGCGCGCTTGGCTCCTTGGCGGTGACTCTGTTTCCATGAAATTCATTTCCACCCGCGGCCAATGCGCGCCGGTCGGCTTCAACGCCGCCGTGGCGGCGGGCCTTGCGCCCGACGGCGGCTTGTATCTGCCCGAGCGCCTGCCGGACATCCGCCCACTGCTGCCGCGCTGGTCGAACCTGGCCTACGCGGATTTGGCGTATGAATTTTTGCACCTGTTCGCCACGGATGTGTCCTCGGCAGAATTACGCAACTTGGTGGACCGTTCCTATATCCGCTTTGCGCATCCCGATGTCGCGCCGCTGGTGGAGTTGCGCGATGGGCTGTGGGTGCTCGAACTGTTTCACGGGCCGACGCTGGCGTTCAAAGATTTCGCGATGCAACTGCTTGGCGGCTTGTATGCGAACCAGATTCTGCACACCGGGCAATTCATCAATGTGCTCGGCGCAACCTCGGGCGACACCGGCGCGGCGGCCATCCACAGCCTGCTGGGCCTCGAAGGCGTGCGCATCTTCATCCTCTATCCGCGCGGACGCGTGGCACCGTTGCAGGAGCGCCAGATGGCGTGCACGGGGGCGAGCAACGTTTTCCCGATTGCCATCAATGGGAATTTTGACGACGCGCAGCGCATCGTGAAGGAGTTGTTCTCCGACCACGCCTTCCACGCGAAGATGCGGCTCTCGGCGGTGAATTCCATCAACCTCGCGCGCACGCTCGGGCAGTGCATCTATTACATCCATGCGTGGCGGCGGTTGCCGGAGGCGGTGCGCGAGGCGAAAGACCTCGAGTTCATCGTGCCCACGGGGAATTTCGGCAATATTTTCGCCGGGTGGCTGACGCGGCAGATGGGCCTGCCCATCGGGCG